>Ga0316202_10000927_pt1 | contig 26268 bp, 22 predicted proteins | sample 3monrhotite_MG_FD_204934 | JGI IMG/M metagenome (GOLD analysis project Ga0316202, IMG submission 204934) | Microbial mat bacterial communities from mineral coupon in-situ incubated in ocean water Damariscotta River, Maine, United States -... | ecosystem: Environmental > Aquatic > Marine >... | reverse complement strand
TTGGCATTGGGCCCTCGGCGCTGACGGAGGCCATGGGCATGCTCAACCACCATTTCGCAGCAGCCGCCTGATCGGCGCAGAGCGACAGCCTACCTCTGACTGCCGCCAATCTTTGCAACAGAGCCCCACGCGTTGACCTTCATGATGCGCTCCCAGTTCTCCTCCGTGATGTCGAGGAAGAACAGCGGCTTGTTGATACCGGCGTTGTTGAGCAGCACGTTGATCGAGCCGAACTCCTTGACCGTGTGCGCGACGGCCGCCGCGGCAGATTCGCGCTTCGTCACATCGAGCTGCACGGCCGTGGCCACGCCGCCGTCAGCGATGATCTCGTCGGCGACAGCCTGAGCGCCGTCGAGGTTGACGTCGCCGAGGCAGACCTTGGCGCCCTGCGCGGCGTAGTACTTGCCGACGGCGGCGCCCATGCCCTGCGCGCCGCCCGTGATGAGGACGTGCTTTCCTGCGAGTCGAGTGGTGTCCATGGTGGTGGTATTCCTTCCTTGCTGCGAGTGGTGCCCTTATGGGTGGTGCGCGATGCGGTGGCTCAGTAGGGGTTGGCGACGAACAGATCCTGCGCCGGGAACTTCGTGAGCACCTGTGCGCCGGTCTTCGTGATGACGACCTCTTCCTCGATGCGCGCCGCCGAGATGCCGTCCGAGGCGGGGCAGTACGTCTCGAGCGCGAACACCATGCCGGCCTGGATCTCGACCGGGTGGGTGAGGGAGTTGAGGCGCGAGATGATGGGCCGCTCGTGCAGCCCGAGCCCGAGCCCGTGCCCGAACTGGAGCCCGAAGCCCTCCATCTCGTTGGCGATGCCGATATCTGTCGCCTTCGGCCAGAGCTTCGCGACCTCGTCGGTGCCGACGCCGTCGCCGACCTTCTCGATCGCAGCATCCATCCACTCGCGCGCCTTCGTGTAGGCGTCGTGCTGGGCCGGGGTCGAGCTGCCGACGGAGAACGTGCGGTAGTAGCACGTGCGGTAGCCGTTGTACGAGTGGATGATGTCGAAGAAAGCTTGGTCGCCGGGTCTGATGAGCCGGTCGGTGAAGTTGTGGGGGTGCGGGTTGCACCGCTCGCCCGAGACCGCGTTGATCGCCTCGACCTGATCGCTGCCGAGCTCGTAGAGCTTCTTGGCGGCGAGCGCGACGATCTCGTTCTCGCGAATACCGGGCTTGAGAGCATCCGTGATGTCTTGGTACACCCCGTCGACCATCGCGGCCGCCTGGCTGAGCAGCATGATCTCGTCGACGTTCTTGATGGAGCGCGCACCGAGCATGTCCTGCTGAATATCGACGACCTGGATGCCCTGCGCCTGCATCTCGAACAGGAAGGCAGGCTCGACGATGTCGACGCCGATCGGCATGCCGTCGAGCCCCGCATCGTGCAGCAGCCCCTTGATGGTCGTGACGGCCTCCTTCATGAGGCCGACCTCGGGGTGGATGGCGCCGCGCAGGCCGAGCATGCCGGCGTGGCTGTGGCCTTCGTGCAGCCAGGGAGCGAACAAGCGGTGGTGCTTGGCGGCGGAGCCGAAGTCCCACAGGTGCGGCTTGCCGTCGCGGGCGAGCAGGGCGTAGCGCGACATCTTGTCGCCGAGCGCCCCGCCGATCCAGGTCTGGGTCGTGTAGCGGATGTTGTAGAAGTCGAAGAGCAGGAAGGCGCCGCACTCGGTCGCCTCGAGGGCCTGCATGGCGCGCCCCAGCCGATACTCCCGCAGTCGGGTGAAGTCGACTCGCTGCTCGTAGTCGACGCCCATCTGGCCGTGCGCGGGGATCATGCGGTGATCGAAGTCCAGCGCGTCGACGAGGGGCTGCGGGGTGTCGCTGCTCGCGGGCATGAGGAATAGCTCCTGACAGTAGTCTGTGGGGGTGTGGTGAGGCCGGGACGGGCGTGGCTGATACGCCCGCCCCGGCTCTCGTGGGTTCGACTCAGGGTCTGCTGACCGAGTGCCGAGCTCCTACCACTCCGGTGCGACCGAGGGGTCGTCCGCGTTCTCGGCGGTGACCTTCACGCTCGGCATGAAGAGGTTCTCCTCGTAGTCGGCGCCCGTGAGCACCGCGTGCGCGAGGCGCGCGGCGTTCTCGCCGTCCCACGACGAGGACTGGAAGACGGTGCCGTCCAGCTCGCCCGACACGACCAGGGGGTTGCCCAGGAAGGTGTTGCCGATCGAGGTGATGTAGAGCGGCTCCGGGTCGATGTCGCGCGCCTTGAGAGCGTCGATCGCACCGGCGACCATGGTGTCGTCAGCAGCGTAGATGCCGTCGACGTTCTCGGGGCCGACCGCAGTCAGCATCTCGGAGACGGCGATCTGCGAGTCGTCCTTGTTCCAGTTGCCCGGCTGCTCGGCGAGGATCGTGACGTTCGGGCAGTTGGCCTCGACCGTGTCCACGAATCCGGCGTTGCGGTTGATCGCCGTCGAGTTGCCGGTGAGGCCGTTCACGACGAGGATGCCGATCTCTTCACCGTCGGCGAGATCGCACATGATCTCGGCCGAGGAGACGCCCTGACCGTAGGTGTCGGGGCCCGAGTATGCCTCGGTGAGGTCCTTGTCCTCCGGGTTGACGTCGGAGTTCGTGACCGTCACGGGGATACCCGCCGCGTTGGCGGCAGCGAGGCACGGACGCACGGTGTCGCCCACGGCGGGCCACAGGATGATGAGGTCGGGCGCTGCAGCCACCGCGACCTCGCACTCGCTCGCCTGTGCGTCGGCGTCGTACTGCGAGTTCGTGATGGTGAGGTTGAGCCCGAGTTCCTCAGCCGTCTCCTCGAAGGGCGGGAGGTAGGTGGTGCCGTAGGGCTGGTCGGTGCCCTGGGGCAGGAGCGCGTAGACCTCGAAGGTCTCCTCGCCCGAGCCTCCAGCATCGGGGGTTTCTGCGTCGCCAGTGGCGCAGCCGGAGAGTACGAGCCCGGCGGCGGCCATCAGGCCGACGACGGAGGTCGTGATGCGAGTGTTTCGCATGGTCTGCCTCTTTCCGTTCGTGTGGTGGGGGAGAACCGTCGGGGTCGGCGGCTCGAAGCTCAGACCGGGGTCTGAGCCTTCTCGCGGCTCCAAAACGACGAGCGAACGCCGGCCAGAGCTGCGCGAAGATTTGCGGGATCGGTGATGACTGCGAGCAGCAGGATCACACCGATGAAGATGTCCTGAATGTCGACCTGCACGCCGGAGAGCGTGAGAGAGACCTGCAGGATTCCGAGGGCGAGGGCGCCGATGAGCGTGCCGAGAACGGAGCCGCGGCCGCCGTTGAGCAGCACACCGCCGATGATCGCGGCGGCGAAGCTCGCGAGCAGTACCGTCGAGCCCGCCGTGGGGTCGGCCGCGGTGCGCTCGAGAGTGTTGATGACACCCGCGAGCGCGGCGACGAAGCCGGAGATCATGAAGCCCGTGAAGATGCGGCGCCGCACCGGGATGCCGGCGTCCATCGCGGCCTGGCGGTTGCCGCCCACCGCGTAGAACTCGCGCCCCGCCTTCACACGACTGAGGAAGACCTGCAACGCGATGAAGGCGGCGATGAAGAGCAGCACGCGCGGCGTGAGCGGGCCGAGCAGGGGCGTGCCGAAGGCGATGCCCGCATCGATGTTGCTCAGCCGGACGGGCTCTTCATCGGAGAGCACGAACGCGAGCCCCCGCAGGGCGAAGAGCATGCCCAGTGTCGCGATGAACGAGTTGATGCCGACGACAACGACGAAGAAGGCGTTGATGGCGCCGATGATGAGACCGGTGGCGAGTGCGGCGAGAACTCCGAGCCAGATATCGGGGATGCTCGCCATCACGACCCCGGAGACCGCGAGTGTGCTCGCCACGCTGAGGTCGAGCTCGCCCATGAGGATGACGGCGGTGAGGCCGAGCGCCACGAGGCCGATGAGGGCGACGCGCCCGAGGGTGACCTGGTAGGAGGTGAACACGACCGGCTCGAGGATCGCGGCGGCGATGACAACGACCGTGAGGAGCGCGAGGCCGCGACCCTCTGTGCGCCGCGCGAGCGTGACCCGCAGTTGGCTGAGGAATCCGCCGCGGGCCGCACCGAGCTGCATGGTCTGCGGCGTCGCCTCGGGGGCACCGCCGGGCTGCGGGGTGTCGGTCTGCTGGCTCATTTCTTGGCCGCCCTTCGCGCGAGAGCATCGACAGAGACCGCGACCACGATGAGTGCTCCGATCGCCATCTGCTGGAATCCGAATCCGATACCGGAGAGGACGAGGATGTTGGTGAGAACGCTCACGAAGATGACGCCGAGCAGCGTGCGCAGCACACTGCCCTTGCCGCCGAAGACGCTCGTGCCGCCGATGATGATTGCCGCCAGCGCACGAAACTCATAGCCGTCTGACATCGAGGAGACCGCGGTGTTGGAGAAGGCGGCGAGCGCGAACCCCCCGATCATGGCGGCGAGTGCCGTGATGACGAAGGCGCCGATGACGACGAGCGTCGTGTTCACGCCGGCGAGTCGGGTCGCCTCCTTGTTGGAGCCGTAGGCGCGCACGGCGAATCCGAAAGTCGTGCGGTTGAGCACGAACCAGAGAATGACGGTGATCACGATGAGCAGCAGTGCGGATGCCGGCACGGGGCCGAGACTGGCCTGCCCGAACGCGCGGATGGGGCCGTCTTCGGGCCCGAAGAAGATGCTGCCGCCGGAGAGCCAGCGCAGCACTCCGAGGCCGATGAAGGTTGTCGACAGCGTGACGATGACGGCATTGGCCTTGAAGAAGCCGACCGCGACGCCGTTGACGATGCCGTAGAGCATCGCCACGAGTGTCGCGACCGCGAAGCCGGCCAGCAGTCCGTACTCGTTGCTGATGCCGATCATGATCACGGCAGCCGTGGCGACCTGCGCGACGACCGAGAGGTCGAGGTAGTTGGCGCTGATGACGACGAAGGTCATGCCCACCGCGACGATGCCGATCGGGGCCGCGCGGTAGAAGACGTCGGTGATGTTGGGCAGCGACGCGAAACCGTTCACGAAGATCACCGCGAAGAGGATGAGCGCGATCGTGAACACGATCACGCCGTTCTCGGCGATCCACAGCAGCGGGCTGAATTTCTTCTTCTCGATGCCGCCGCTGGCGGGCGACCCAGCCACGGCGATCGCCTCGGTCAGACTCTCTTTCGTCGCCATCAGGCACTCACCATCGTCTCGCCGGATGCCAGAGACATCACGGTCTTCTCGTCGGCCTCGGCACGCGGGAGCGTGCCCTGGATGCGTCCGTCGCGCACGACGTGGATCACGTCGGAGAGCTCGAGCAGCTCGGGTAGATCCGAGCTCACGACGAGCACCGCGGCACCCTCGTCGGCGAGCTCGCGCACGAGGCGGTGGATCTCCGCCTTCGCGCCGACATCGACACCGCGCGTCGGCTCGTCCAGGATGATGAGCTTGGGCTTGCGCCCGAGCCACTTCGCGATGACGACCTTCTGCTGGTTGCCGCCGGAGTACTGCCCCACCTCACGCTGGATCTCCGGCGGTCGCAGCCCGACGACGTCGGCGAGGTTGCGCACGAACTTCGTGATCGCGCCGAACGCGAGCACTCCCGCTGCGGAGAGCGCACGCCGGTTGGGCAACGCGACGTTGTCGGAGACCGTCATGGTGAGGGCGAGGCCGTCGGTGCGGCGCTCCTCGGGCACGTAGCCGATGCCGGCCTTGACGGCCGACTGGTAGCCGCCGATCGTCGTCGTCGTGCCGTCCACGGTCATCGTGACGTGGCCAGCAGTGCGCGGGTCGGCGCCGACGATCGCGCGGACGAGCTCGGTGCGGCCGGCCCCCACGAGTCCGCCGAGGCCGACGATCTCGCCGGCACGGACGGTGAGGTCGACGTCGTGGACGCCGACGGCCCTGATGCCCGTCGCCGAGAGGACGACCTCGCCGGGGTGCGACTCGCGCCTGACCTCGAGGTCGAGTTTGAGCTCGCGGCCCACCATCGCGTCGATGACCGCGCTCGGGGTGGTCTCGCTGATCGGGGTGGTCTCGACAAGTTGGCCATCGCGAAGGATCGTCACATCGGTGCAGATGCTGAACACCTCGGGAATGCGGTGCGAGATGTAGATGATCGCCATGCCCTTGGCCGCGAGGCGCTGCAGCATGCGCAGCAGGTAGTCGGTCTCGGCTGGGGTCAGGGTCGCAGTCGGCTCATCGAGGATGAGCACGCGCGGTGAGCGGGCAACGGCGCGGGCGATCTCCACGAACTGGCGCAGCGAGACGGAAAGGCGCGCGATGGGCTCGTCGAGGTCGACGCGCACGCCGATCTCGTCGAGCGCCGCGGCCGCGATGCGCTTGAGCTCCTTCGACTTCGTGAAGCCGAGAGCCGTCGGAGGCGAGCCCAGCATGATGTTCTCGGCCACGGTCATCTCGGGTACGAGGCTGAGCTCCTGGTGCACGAGCGCGATGCCGGCATCGATCGCCGACTTGGCTCCGCCCTCGAGCGTCGTGCCACCGACAGTGACCGTGCCAGCGTCGGGAGTGAGGATGCCCGCGAGGATGCGCATGAGCGTCGACTTGCCGGCGCCGTTCTCGCCGACGACGGCGTGGATCTCGCCCTCGGCGACGGAGAGGCTGACTCCGTCGACCGCGACGGCTCCGCCGAATCGCTTGACGATGCCGGATGCCTCGATCACGGTCTGCGCTGACTCGCTCGTCACGGGTGTCAACCTCCATTGGTTGGGGGAACGTCGTCGTCCTTCCGTCAGTGTAAACACACAGAACACACCTCGTACACCCTTGAGCAGAAAGTGACCGGACTGTAACCCTTAGGAGAACGTAAGCCGGGAGATCACGCCCAAAAGGTGGTCAGTGACCACAAAGGGGCCTCTCAGTGTGCTCCCAAGAGCAACAGAGGAGTCGGCGCCCGTCGAACTACGCGGGGCGGCAGATGCCCCAGGACCCGCTCCACGACTCGCCCGGGGCGAGCCATCGCAGCCCGTCACCGGAGGCGAACGCATTCGCGGGAGCCGTCATCGGCTCGACCGCGATCGCCGTGACGGGCCCGTCGTTCGTCGGATAGGAGCGAGTGATGAAGACCTGCAGCCACTCCCACTCGCCCTCCTGCCACAGCTCCGTCTCGGTGCCGTCCTCGGCGCTCAGGATCGTGCGGATGACGCCGTGGGCATCGGGCTCCACCCGCCAGGCGTCGTCGAGCTCGAGTTCGGCGATGAGTCGGCCCGTCGAGAGGTCGAACTCTCCGCCCGCGGTGGGTTCGAGCCCCGTGGGGTTGAGCCGAGCATCCACGATCACGTGCTCGACGGTGCACGCGGTGATCGTGAGGGAGTCGATCGGGTGGTCGCCCACGCGCAGAAACGGGTGAGTGCCCACGGCGTAGGGGGCGGCCTCGACGCCGACGTTCGTGACACCGTGCTCGACGCGGATGCCGTTGCCCGTGAGGCGGTAGGTCACGGTCGTCTCGAGGTGGAACGGGTAGCCATGCTGCGGCACGACCGAGGCGCCGAGCGTGATCGCGTCCGAACTGCGCTCCACCACGCGGTAGGGGGTGTTGCGCAAAAGGCCGTGGATAGCGTTGCTCTTGTCGACCTCGGTGATGTCGAGCTGCAGCTCGCGCCCCTCGTGGCGCCAGCGACCGTCGCGCACCCGGTTCGGCCACGGCACGAGCACGATGCCCGTCGCGTACGGCGGCATCGCGCTCTCGGGGTATCCCTGCACGAGATCGTGGCCATCCACCGAGAGCTGGCGCAGGCCCGCGGCGACCTGCACGATCGTCGCCTCGACCGGCCCGTGGGCGCCGTCGTGGTGGAGAGTGAACTGCTCGCCGGTCGGGGCTGAGGCGGCGGGGGGCGAGGCGGTGGGGCTCATGACCCCAGAGTACCGAGGCCCCGCGCCGAAACGGCCGTCACGTCGAGACCGGTGGCGCTCAGCACGTCGAGGTGCGCCGGGTCGGCATCGGCATCGGTGATGAGCGCGTCGAGCTGCTGCACCGTCGCCACGCGGCCGAGGTGCACCTGGCCGAGCTTCGAGGAGTCGGCGACGAGGATGCGCCGGGTCGACGCCGCGACCATACGGCGCTTGACCTCCGCCTCGGGCAGGTTGACGTTGGTCACCCCGTGCTCGGCGTGCACGCCCGTGGCGCCGAGGATCGCCGTGTCGGCCCGCACCTCGTCGAGCAGACTCGTCGCGAGCGGGTTCACGAGGGAGTGCTGCAGCGACCGCAGGGTGCCTCCCGTGACGACGACCGTGAAGCGCGGGATGGCCGGCTCGAGCGCGAGCGCGATGGCGAGCCCGTTCGTGATGACGACGAGCTCGGTGAGCTCGCGACGGTCGACGAGCGCCTGGGCGACGGCCAGGGTCGTCGAGCCGACGTCGAGCAGCACGCTCTCCCCCGACCGCACCCGCGAAGCGGCCTCGACCGCGATCGCGCGCTTGAGTCGGCTCGCGCGGGCGCTCGACTGCTCGAGGCTCGACTCGCGCGCGGTCACGAGGCCGCGCGGCATGGCGCCCCCGTGCACCCGCGTGATGCGACCCTCGGCCTCGAGCGCCGCGAGGTCGGTGCGCACGGTGACCTCGCTCACGCGAGCCCGACGGGCGAGGTCGGTGACGCGGGCGAAGCCGCGCCGCGATACCTCGACGGCGATGCGCTCGCGTCGGGCGGCGGCGGAGTCGGCCATGGGCATCCCCTATCTCTCGTATGGCGCTGTCGTGATCGCGGCGGCAGGGTCTCTCGTCAGGCACCCGCCTTCGAATCCTGTCGATATCGAAAGCGATCTGCTTGCACAAGCGTAAGCGATGCGGCCTAGGCTCGGCGGGTGCCCATCACCTTCCGCCCTACCCGACTCGCCGACGGCCGCGAACTCATCTACGTCGACGACGCCGACACGACTCTGCCGCCCGGCGGCGAGCGCAGCGTCGACGCCCGCACGCTCGACCCGCGCCCCGCGACCGCGAGCATGCGGCAGGACCCGCTCACGGGCGAGTGGATCTCGATCGCGAGCAACCGCCAGAACCGCGTCTTCCTGCCCCCCGCCGATCAGGACCCGCTCGCGCCCCAGACCGCCGCGAACCCGAGCGAGGTGCCGGCGCTCTACGACGTCGCGGTGTTCGAGAACCGCTCCCCCAGCTTCGGGCCCGCGCTTGAGGGCACCGACGCCCCGCGCGATCTCGCCGACCTCACCGAGATCGGTCTCGAGCGCTCACGCACGAGCGTGGGGCGCTGCGAGGTCGTATGCTTCTCGCCCGAGCACGAGGGCTCCTTCGGCTCACTCAGCGTGAGCCGGGCACGCACGGTCGTCGAGGCGTGGGCGCAGCGCACCGAGGCTCTGAGCGGGATGCCCGGGGTTCAGCAGATCTTCCCCTTCGAGAATCGCGGGCAGGAGATCGGGGTGACCCTCCCCCACCCGCACGGCCAGATCTACGCCTACCCCTTCATCACCCCACGCACGACCGCGCTGCTGCGGGCGATCGAGGTGCAGGGCGACGACCTGTTCGCGCGCATCCTCGACCGCGAGCAGGCCGGGCCGCGCGTGCTCCTGCAGGGCGAGCACTTCACGGCGTACGTGCCGTTTGCGGCGCGGTGGCCCATCGAGATCCACGTGCTGCCGCACCGCCAGGTGGCCGACTTCGCGGGCCTCACCGAGGCGGAGAAGGATGAGCTCGCACCGTTCTACCGTCGACTGCTGCGCGGCCTCGACGAGCTCTACCCGACCCCGACGCCGTACATCGCCGCGTGGCACCAGGCGCCCGTACACGTGGGCCGCGACACCGTGCGGCTCATGCTGCAGGTGACGAGCCCCCGTCGCTCCGCTGACAAACTGAAGTACCTGGCCGGCTCGGAGGCGGCGATGGGCGCCTTCATCGGCGACGTCGCGCCCGAAGCTCAGGCCGAGTTCCTCCGCTCCGGAATCGAGAAAGTGCATGACTGACATTCGCGACGACGCCCGCGCCGGGTTCGAGGCCGTCTTCGGCCGCGCGCCGGACGGCCTGTGGTCGGCCCCCGGCCGCGTCAACCTCATCGGCGAGCACACCGACTACAACGACGGGTTCGTGCTGCCGTTCGCGATCGACCGCCGCACCCTCGTGGCGCTCGGGGTGCGGGACGACCGCCGCGTGCGGGTCGCGAGCACCTTCGCCGACGAGCTCGCCGAGATCGACCTCGACGCGCTGACGCCCGAGAGTCTCGACGGCTGGTCGGCTTACCCGCTCGGCGTCGCGTGGGCGCTCGGCGAGCACGGCGCCGACCTGTCGGCCGTGCCCGGTGTCGACCTCTTCATCGACTCGGATGTTCCCGTCGGCGCCGGCCTGTCGAGCTCGGCCGCGATCGAGAGCGCTGTCGCGATGGCGCTCAACGACAGCTGGCGCCTCGGGCTAGACCGCCCCACTCTCGCGCGCGTCGGCCAGCGCGCCGAGAATGTGGCCGTCGGAGCTCCAACCGGCATCATGGACCAGTCGGCCTCCCTGCTCGGCGCGGCCGACCACGCAGTCTTCCTCGACTGCCGCAGCCTGGTCAGCGAGCTCGTGCCGCTCGGGCTCGCCGAGGCGGGGCTCGCGATTCTCGTCATCGACACCGGCGTCAAGCACGCTCACGCCACGGGAGGGTACGGCGAGCGCCGTGCCGCGTGCGAGCGTGGGGCGGTGGCGCTGGGCGCATCCTCGTTGCGCGATCTCACCGTGGACGACCTGCCGCGCGCACGACAGCTGCTCGACGACGTCACCTTCCGCCGCGTGCGACACGTCATCACCGAGAACCAGCGGGTGCTCGACACCGTGGAGGTGCTGTGCGAGTCGGGTGCGGCGGCGATCGGCGGGTTGCTGGATGCCTCGCACCGCAGCATGCGCGACGACTTCGAGATCTCGGTGCCCGAACTCGACCTGGCCGTCGAGACCGCGGTCACCGCGGGAGCGATCGGCGCCCGCATGACGGGAGGAGGTTTCGGCGGCTCCGCGATCGCGCTCGTGCGCGTCGACGACCTCTCGCGCATTCAGGTCGCCGTCGACAACGCGTTCGGCGAGCACGCCTACGGGCAGCCCGACACCTTCGTCGTCACGGCTTCGGACGGCGCGACCCGCAACTGAGGCTCAGCGGGAGATCGCGAGTGCCGACGCCGTCTCGGTGAGGAGCTTCTTGGCGAGCTCCGGGTCTGCCGAGACGGTCGTGCCGTAGGACGGCACCATGCGCTGCAGCTGCGGGCGCCAGGCCTCGATCTTGTCGGGGAAGCAGCGCTCGAGCACGTCGAGCATGATCGGCGCCGCCGTCGAGGCTCCCGGCGAAGCGCCGAGCAGGCCCGCGATCGAGCCGTCGGCTGCGGCGACGACCTCCGTGCCGAACTGCAGCACGCCGCCCTTCTCGGGGTCCTTCTTGATGATTTGCACGCGCTGGCCGGCGGTGAGCTCGTACCAATCCTCTCCTCGCGCGTTCGGGTAGAAGGCCCGCAGCGACTCCTCCTTGGCGGAGCGGCTCGCGAGCAGCTCGCCGATCAGGTACTTGAGCAGGTCGAGGTTGCGCAGGCCCACCTGCATCATGGGGATGAGGTTGTGCCAGCGGATCGACCCGAACAGGTCGAACCACGAGCCCGTCTTGAGGAACTTGGGCGTGAACCCGGCGTAGGGGCCGAAGAGCAAGCTCGTCTCCCCGTCGACGACGCGCGTGTCGAGGTGCGGCACCGACATGGGCGGCGCGCCCACCGATGCTTTGCCGTACACCTTCGCGCTGTGCTGCGCGACGACCTCCGGGTTGTCGGTGCGCAGCCACTGACCGCTCACCGGGAACCCTCCGAACCCGCGAATCTCGGGGATGCCCGACTTCTGCAGCAGCGGCAGCGCATGCCCCCCGGCACCGACGAAGACGAACTTCGCGCGCACCTCGAGGGGGGTGAAGCCGACCTCGTGCCGCAGCTTGAGCAGCCACCCGCCATCACGGTCGCGGGAGATCGAGGTGACCCTGTGCTCGAGGTGGAGCTGCGCGCCACCGTCGACGAGACCGTCGATGAGCATCCGTGTGAGGGCCCCGAAGTCCACGTCGGTACCCGCCGCGATCCACGTCGCCGCCACGGGCTGGGTCTTCGACCGGCCAGGGATCGTGAGTGGCGCCCAGCGACGGATCACCGCGGGATCCTCGCTGAACTCGAGCCCGGCGAAGAGCGGGTGGTCGCGCAGGGCCTCGTAGCGCTTGCGCAGGTAGTCGACGTTGTCGCGCCCCCACACGAGGCTCATGTGCGGCGTCGCGCTCAGGAATGCACTCGGGTCGGGCAGTCGGCCCTCGTTCACGAGGTACGACCAGAACTGCCGGGAGACCTGGAACTGCTCGTTGACCTTCACCGCGTTGGTGATGTCGATCGAGCCATCGGGCTTCTCGGGCGTGTAGTTCAGCTCGCACAGCGCGGCGTGCCCGGTGCCCGCGTTGTTCCACGGGTTCGAGCTCTCCCGGGCGACGTCGCCCAGGCGCTCGTAGATGCGGATATCCCACTCGGGCTCGAGCTGCTGCAGCATGGTGCCGAGCGTGGCGCTCATGATGCCGCCGCCGATCAGGGCAACGTCGATGTGGTCAGTCACACTCGCCAGTTTACTCGCGCCCGTCGGGCCGCCCTCCACCGCGCCGATAGGCTGGCGGGCGTGATTCTGCCCCTTCTTGCGACCGGAGCAATGGGCGGGGTTCTTGCCGGCATGTTCGGGGTCGGCGGCGGCATCATCATGGTGCCGCTGCTCATGCTGTGGGCGCGCATGGATCAGCGCCAGGCCGCCGCGACGTCGCTCGTCGCGATCGTGCCGACCGCCGTCGCGGGCGCGACGACCTACGGAATCGCGGGCGAGATCGACCTCGTCGCGGCGGCCCTCGTCGGCGCCGGCGCCTTCGCGGGTGCACCGCTCGGCGCCTACCTGCTGCGCGCGCTGCCGCTCGCGTGGTTGCGCTGGGCCTTCATCGTCGGGATGCTCGTCGCCGCAGCCCGGCTGATCCTCGTCGAGCCGGAGCGCGGCAGCGACATCGACCTCGACCCGCTCGTTTCACTCGGCCTGCTGCTGCTCGGGATCGTCATGGGCGTCGCCGCCGGCATGTTCGGCATCGGCGGCGGCGTCATCGCCGTGCCCGTGCTCATCGCCCTGTTCGGCATGGGCGACCTCGCGGCGAAGGGCACCTCGCTCGCGGCGATGATCCCCGCCGCGATCTCCGGCACGATCCCGAACCTGCGCGCCGGGCTCGTGGATGTTCGGCAAGGGCTCCTCGTCGGCATCGCCGCCGTGCTCGCCTCCCAGGGTGGCGTGGCGCTCGCGTTCCTCGTGCCCCCCGCGCTCTCGGGCATCCTGTTCGGCTCGCTGCTCGTGCTCGTCGCCGCGCAGCTCGTCGTACGCGCCGTGCGCGCCGGGCGGCGCGAGCGCCGGGAGCGGGACGCACCGGACGACGAGGCCCCGATTGGCTAGAGCCCGAGCTCGAGGAGCGCCGCATCCATGCGCCGCGTCATCTCCGCGTAGCCGTCGTCGTTGGGGTGGAGGCCGTCGGCGGCCATCTCATCCTCCCGACCCTGGATCCAGGTGGAGGCCCCCGGGATGTAGTCGGCGCCGTAGCGCTCGGCCGCATCCCGCACCCACTCGATGATGATCGGCACCGAGGGCGGGCGCTCCGCGGTGTACCAGAACGGCTCGACGACGATGAACCGCGCCTCCGGCAGCGCCTCGGTGAGCCTGCGCAGGTCGGTGTCGATCTGCGCCTCGATCGCGTCGGCGGCGAAGGTGTAGCTGAAGTTGTCGTTGAGACCCATCGTCACGAAGACGATGTCGGGGTCGGCCTCGATGATCATGCTCGGCAGGTCGCCGTCGCCGAACAGCTCGCGATTGTTGATGAAGCCGAGACCGTTGACGCTCGGGTTCACCTCCACCCAGCCGCGGCTCTCGCTGATGCGCGTCGACCAGCGCACGCTCGGGTCGCTCGCGCCCGTGCCGAGCGTGTACGAGTCGCCGTAGAAGGCGACCACCGGGCCGTCGCCGGTGGGCTGCGGCGTCGGGGCGGGCGAGGCGCACGCCCCGACGCCCGCGGTCGCGAGAGCGATGGCGGCGGTGAGCAGGGCGGGATGACGGCGCATGACCACTATTCGACGCCGCACGCCTGAGGGTTCGCCGTGGCCTCGACACCCGCGAGCCGCATCACAGGTCCTCCGGCTCGACGGGGTCGAGGTGGGGGCGCTTCGCCTCGCGCGAGTCGCCCGAGGAGCGACCCGTGAGCCGCCGGCCGATCCACGGCAGCACGTAGCGCCGCCAGTACTCGGCCGTGCGCGGGCGCTCGAGGTCGTCGCCCGCGTCGGGAGGGTCGCCCGCGGCCTCCGCCCCGGCGATCGGCACCTCGAGGGCGGCGAGCACGTTGCTCGCCGCGATCGCGTGGCCGCGCGCGTTCAGGTGCAACCGGTCGATCGACCAGTACTGAAGCTCGGGCAGGCGCGTGTCGAACCAGTTGTCGACGAACACGACGTCGGTGCCCGCCAGGCGGGTGCGCACGACCTCGGCGAGGGCATCCCCCCGCCTCTCGAAGGCCGAACCGAGCGGCAGGTGACGGGTCGGGTTGCCGCCGCTCACGACCATCGTGCGCATGCCCGCGTCGCGCGCCGCGAGTGCTGCCTCCACGAGCCGATCGGCGACCGCCGCGATGGAGACGCGCGGCCGCAGGATGTCGTTGCCGCCGCCGTTGATGCTCAGCAGCTGCGGGCGCAGAGCCATCGCGGCGGGCAGCTGGTCGTCGAGGATCGGGGCGAGCAGGCGACCGCGGATCGCGAGGTTCGCGTAGCCGATCGGCTCGCCCGCGGCGTGCGCGAGCGCCGCCGCGACGAGGTCGGCCCAGCCGCGCGGCGTGCCGTCGGGGCGCTCGTCTCCCATGCCCTCCGTGAAGCTGTCGCCGATAGCCGCGTAGCTGCCGAAGGCAGGCCCGCGCGCCTCGCTCGCCGACACGGTGGCTAGCGCTTCGCCGCGACCAGTTCGGCGATCTGCACGGCGTTGAGCGCGGCACCCTTGCGCAGGTTGTCGCCGCTCACGAAGAGGGCCAGGCCCCGACCCTCGGGCACCCCCTCATCGGTGCGGATGCGCCCCACGAGAGACAGGTCGGCGCCGGCCGCGGCGAGCGGGGTCGGCACATCCTCGAGCTGTACGCCCGGAGCCTCGGCGAGCAGCTCGCGAGCGCGCTCGGGGCTGATCTGCCGAGCGAACTCGGCGTTGATCGCGAGGGAGTGGCCCGAGAACACGGGCACGCGCACGCAGATGCCGCTGACCAGAAGCTCGGGCAGCTCGAGGATCTTGCGGCTCTCGTTGCGCAGCTTCTTCTCCTCGTCCGTCTCGCCGAGGCCGTCGTCGACGAAGCTGCCGGCCTGCGGGATGACGTTGAAGGCGATCGTCGTCGGGAATTTCGAGGAGGCGGGGAACTGCACCGCTCCACCGTCGAGCACGAGGCCCATGGCGTCCTGCTCGACCGCGGCCTTCGCCTGCTCGAGCAGCTCATCACCACCGGCGATGCCCGCACCGGAGACGGCCTGGTAGGTGCTGACGATGAGGCGCTGCAGCCCGGCCTCGGCGTCGAGAACCTTGAGCACGGGCATCGCGGCCATCGTCGTGCAGTTCGGGTTCGCGATGATGCCCTTGACCGCCTGATCGATGGCGTGCGGGTTGACCTCGCTCACGACGAGGGGCACCTCGGGGTCCATGCGCCAGCCGGACGAGTTGTCGATGACGGTGACGCCGGCCGCCGCGAAACGCGGAGCCTGCGACTTGCTCGTCGTCGCACCCGCGCTGAAGATCGCGATGTCGAGCCCGCTCGGGTCGGCCGTCGCGGCATCTTCGACCGTGATCGGGGTGCCGTCGAAGTCGATGGTCGTGCCGGCGCTGCGGGCGCTCGCGAAGAAGCGGATGCTCGCGAGCGGGAAAGCACGGTCGACGAGAAGCTGGCGCACGACGGCGCCGACCTGTCCGGTGGCGCCGACGACGCCGAGGTTCACGGGGGTGGGGCTCATGGCGTTAAGCGTAGCCGGGGCGCGGGGGTCGCTCGGCCGCGTGGCGGCTTCGCGCGGGCGGATGGCCGTACTGCGTTGCTCAGCGCCCGGTGCCCGCGTACACGATCGCCTCGGCGTCGCCGTCGAGGCCGAAGGCGGTGTGCACGATGCGCACGGCGTGGTGCAGGATGTCGGCGCGCGTGACGACGGAGATGCGGATCTCGGAGGTGCTGATCATCTCCATGTTGATGCCCGCATCCTTGAGCGCCGTGAACAGCTGGGCCGAGACGCCCGCGCTCGTGCGCATGCCGCCGCCGACGACGGAGAGCTTGCCGATCTGGTCGTCGTACTGCAGCGACTCGAAGCCGTAGTCCTCCTGCTCGGCACGCAGCGCCGTGAGTACCTTCTCACCGTCCGTCTTCGGCAGGGTGAAGCTGATGTCGGTGCGCCCGGTCGCGGCGGCCGAGACGTTCTGCACGATCATGTCGATGTTGGCGCCCGTCTTCGCGACGGTCGTGAAGATGTCGGCGGCCATGCCCGGGGTGTCGGGAACCCCGACGACCGTGATCTTCGCCTCGGTGAGGTCTCCGGCCACTCCCGTGATGATGGGCTCTTCCACTTTCTCTCCCTTTTTCGGGGTGATGACGTACGTGCCCTCGGCGGGCGTGAACGACGATCGCACGTGCAGCATGACGCCGTGGCGCCGCGCGTACTCGACGGCGCGGATGTGCAGCACCTTCGCGCCGGCGGCCGCGAGCTCGAGCATCTCTTCGCTCGTGACGCGGTCGACCTTGCGGGCGAGCGCCACGATGCGCGGGTCGGCAGTGAACACGCCGTCCACGTCGGTGTAGATCTCGCACACGTCGGCGTCGAGTGCTGCAGCGAGCGCGACGGCGGTCGTGTCGCTGCCGCCGCGGCCGAGCGTCGTGATGTCGCGGCTGTCGCGGTTGAAGCCCTGGAACCCGGCGACGATCGCGATCGCCCCGTCGTCGAGCGCCTCGCGCACGCGCACCGGGGTGACGTCGACGATGCGAGCCTGCCCGTGCTGAGCATCCGTGATCATGCCCGCCTGGCTGCCCGTGTACGAGCGCGCCTCGTAGCCCATGCTCTTGATCGCCATCGCGAGGAGCGCCATGGAGATGCGCTCGCCCGTCGTGAGCAGCATGTCCATCTCGCGCGGGTCGGGGATCGGCGCAACCTCGTGGGCGAGGTCGATGAGCTCGTCGGTCGTGTCGCCCATCGCGCTCACGGCGACGACGACCTCGTTGCCCGCCTTGCGCGTCTCGACGATGCGCTTCGCGACCCGCTTGATGCTCTCGGCGTCCGCGACAGAGGAGCCGCCGAACTTCTGCACGATGAGACTCACGAAACGAACTCCTGGAAGGCGGTGGCGGCGGGCGAGGGGATGCGCGGCCGAGGCGCATCGGAGGGCGTGCGGCGCAGCACGAACCCGGGTGTTGAGTCTAGCGCCGCCTCATGCGCGCGACGGAATGCGCGAGGGTCGCTCAGTGCTGCTCGACCACTCCGCCGACCCTCAGCGCTCGACGGTGCGGCGCCCCTCGAAGGCACGGCCCAGGGTGACCTCGTCGGCGTACTCGAGGTCGCCGCCGACCGGCAGGCCGCTCGCGAGGCGGGAGACCTTCAGGCCGGGCTGCACGAGCAGGCGCGTGAGGTAGGTCGCGGTGGCCTCCCCCTCGAGGTTCGGGTCGGTCGCGATGATGACCTCCGTCACCGTGCCGTCCTGCAGGCGGGTCAGCAGCGAGCCGATGCGCAGGTCGTCGGGGCCGATGCCGTCGATGGGACTGATCGCGCCGCCGAGCACGTGGTAGAGGCCGCGGAACTCACGGGTGCGCTCGATCGCGACGACGTCCTTCGCCTCCTCGACGACGCAGATCGAGGCAGGGTTGCGGCGCACGTCGCGGCAGATCGAGCACTGCGCCTCCTCGGCGACGTTGCCGCAGATCTCGCAGAACCGCACCTTCTCGCGCACGTCGACGAGCAGCTGCGCGAGCTTGGCGACGTCGAACGACTCGGTCTGCAGAATGTGGAACGCGATGCGCTGCGCCGACTTCGGGCCGATGCCGGGCAGACGCCCGAACTCGTCGATGAGGTCTTGGATGATGCCGTCGTACACGCTTACTCGTCTCGGGGTTCGTCGGGGCCCGGGTCGTCAGGGCCCGGGTCGCTGGGGTAGTACTCGGGCGGGGCATCCGCGTCGGAGGGCGCGTCGGGGTCGTACGGTGCGGCCGGCGCGGCGGCGGGCGCGGCCGAGTCGGCTGCCCCGGCTGCGTCGGATGCCCCGACGAGTGACACCGCGGGCTCGAGCACCTCCTCGGCGAGGAACGTGGCGCCGAGGACCTCGCGCACGACTGACTCGCCGTAGCGCTGCTTGCCGCCGATCTCGGCGACTGGTGCGGGTCGGGGCGCGGTCGCGGCAGTCGACGACTCCGCCTCGGCCGTGGCCACGCTCGCGGGCGCCGATGACGGCGACGGCGACCCGGGCGACTCTGATGGGGGATCACCCGCCTTCCACTCCGAAGTTGTGGAAGGCGATGCTGAGTCGTCGCCGGGTTCTCCCTCGCGCGACGGCGAGCCGGGGATCGCCGCGACGGACCAGTCGGTGACAGACGGGCTGGTTGATGCGGGGGTGGTTGCGGGGGTGGTTGCGGGGGTGGTTGCGGGGGTGGCGGTCGGCGGTGCCGGCTCGGGGTCGGCGGGGGGATCCGCCGGGGTGTCGGATGCGGGGCTGGCCGTGGGCTCGGGAGCGCTCGACGAGCGGGCGGGCGGGTCGATGCGTACGCGGTACTTCACGCGGTGCCCGAGCTCGCCCTGGATCGCAGTGCGCAAGTGCTCGCTCACGCTGTCGGCGGGCGAGGTGCGCTCCTTGAAGCTCGACGCCTCGCGCTCGGCCGTGAACGAGAGGGTGAGCACGTCATCGTCGAAGGCGACGGGAGTCGCCGTGTAGACGACCGTCCACGAGTTGCGGCGAATCGACTCGACCCGGGCCAGGACGGCCGGCCAGGCAGCGACGATGCGCTCGAGGCTCAGCGGCTCGACGGGGGGCTCCGGTGCGGGCTGCTGCGCCGCCGCGGCAGCAGGCGCCGGCGCCGGAGTGACTACCGCTGACGCGGCGGGGGCTATGGGGGCGGGCGCCGGAGCGGGCGCGGCGGCTGGCTCCGAGGCCGTTGCGCCAGGCCCGGCAGTCGCCGACGCAGCTGACGTGCCGGCCGCGGGCGAGGCAACCCCACCGGTAACCCCACTGGCGACCCGCCGTTCGAGCTGCTCGACCCGTGCGAGGGCGCCACGCGTCGACTCGTCGGCGGCGGGCACGAGCAGGCGCGCGGTCATGAGCTCGAGGTGCAGGCGCGGCGACGTCGCGCCGGTCATCTCGGTGAGGGCGCGGTTGACGACGTCGGCGGCACGAGACAGCTCGGCGGGGCCGAAGCGGCGGGCCTGAACGCCCATGCGCTCGAGGTCGTCCTGAGGAATGCCGCGCAGAACCGCCGCGCCGTGGTCGGGCGTGGCCTGCACGACGATGAGGTCGCGCAGCCGCTCGAGCAGGTCGTCGACGAAGCGGCGCGGGTCTTGCCCCGTTTGGATGACCCGGTCGACGGCGCCGAAGGCGGCGGCGGCATCCCGATCGGCGAGAGCGTCGACCACCTCGTCGAGGAGCGCGCCGTGCGTGTAGCCGAGAAGAGCGACCGCGCGCTCGTAGGTGACAGTGCTCTCGTCGGCACCCGCGATGAGCTGGTCGAGCAGGGAGAGCGTGTCGCGCACCGAGCCGCCGCCGGCGCGCACGACGAGCGGCAGCACGCCCGGCTCGATCTCCACCTTCTCGCTGCGCGCGAGCTCGTCCACGTAGTCGAGCAGTTGCGCGGGCGGCACGAGCCGGAAGGGATAGTGGTGCGTGCGCGAGCGGATCGTGCCGATGACCTTCTCGGGCTCCGTCGTCGCGAAGATGAACTTCACGTGCTCGGGCGGCTCCTCCACGATCTTCAGGAGCGCGTTGAAGCCCTGCGGCGTCACCATGTGCGCCTCGTCGAGGATGAAGATCTTGTAGCGGTCACGGGCCGGGGCGAACACGGCGCGCTCGCGCAGGTCGCGGGCGTCGTCGACGCCGTTGTGGCTCGCCGCATCGATCTCGACGACGTCGAGCGAGCCGCCTCCCTCACGCGACAGCTCGACGCAGCTGGGGCAGGTGCCGCACGGGGTGTCGGTCGGCCCCTCGGCGCAGTTCAGGCAACGGGCCAGGATACGCGCCGACGTCGTCTTGCCGCACCCGCGCGGGCCGCTGAAAAGGTAGGCGTGGTTGACCCGGTCGTGCCGCAGCGCCGACCGCAGCGGATCCGTCACGTGCGACTGCCCGATGAGCTCGGCGAACGTCTCGGGGCGATAGCGACGGTAGAGGGCGGTGACCACGCCCCCAGCGTAGTCGCGACCCCCGTCGCGGATGCTCGCACTCAGGCCGCACGGAGGCTCACCTGGTCGAGTGGAGCACATGCGTATTGCTATTGCCGGAGGACACGGCCAGATCGCCCGACTGCTCGCCCGCCGACTCGTGGAGACCGGCCACGAGCCGCACGCCCTCATCAGGAAGCCCGAGCAGGCCACCGACATCGAGGCGGACGGCGCGACACCCGTCGTCATCGACCTCGAGAAGACCGACGATGCGGGCCTCGCCGAAGTGCTCACGGGCTGCGATGCGGTCGTGTTCGCCGCGGGCTCCGGGCCGGGCAGCACGCCCGAGCGCAAGGTCACCGTCGACCGCGACGGAGCGATCCTGCTCGCCGACGCCGCCGTGCAGGCGGGGGTGACGCGCATGGTCGTTATCTCGTCGCGCCGCGCCGACACCTTCGACCCGGACTCCGACGACATCTTCCAGATCTACCTCAAGGCGAAGGCCGAGGCCGACGCCGCGGTGCGCGCCCACGACGACCTCGACTGGACGATCGTGCGGCCCGGCGGGCTCACCGACGACGCCGGCACGGGCCAGGTCGAGATCGGCGAGAACGTGGAGGGGAGCATCCCGCGTGCGGATGTCGCGCACCTCGTCGCCGACCTGCTCATCAGCGGCAAGGGCGTGCGCCAGCAGTTCGAGGTCGTCTCCGGGCCGACGCCCATCGCCGACCTGCCCCTGTAGCGTTCTGCGGCAGCCACTCACGCCGTTTGTGACGAGTCACGCCGAACGTTTCGCGTGATGTGTCACTTTCGGCGTGACTGTGGTGCGGAGGGCGTGCCTCGCGCGGGTCAGGCGACGAGGGCGGCGGTCGCGCGCGCGATCGCGAGCTCCTCGTTCGTCGGCACGACGAGCACGGCCGGCCCCTCGCCCGCGGGCGAGATGATGCGCGGGCCGCGCGCCGTGCGCTCGTTGAGGAAGGGGTCGACGTGCAGCCCCAGGTGCCCCAGCCGCTCGATCACGCGCGTGCGCAGGGCGGAGCTGTTCTCGCCCACCCCCGCCGTGAACACGACCGCGTCGAGACCGCCCAGCTGGGCGAGGTACGCCCCAAGGTAGTGCCGGATGCGGTGGGCCCACACGGCGAGACCGGCCTCGGCGAGTGCATCCCCACCGGCGGCAGCGTCGGTCACGTCGCGCATGTCACCGTGACCGGTGAGACCGAGGATGCCCGAGCGCTTGTTGAGCAGCGTGTCGAGCTCGTCGACGCTCAGGCCGGCCACACGGTGCAGGTGCACGAGCACTGCCGGGTCGAGGTCGCCCGAGCGCGAGCCCATGACGAGACCCTGCAAAGGGGTGAGCCCCATCGACGTGTCGATCGAGCACCCGCCGTCGATCGCGGCGGCCGAGGCGCCGTTGCCGAGATGCAGCACGATGAGCTTCAGCTGCTCGAGCGGCCGACCCAGCAGTTCGGCGGCGCTGCGCGCCACGAACTCGTGGCTCGTGCCGTGGAAGCCGTACTTGCGCACGCCGTGCTGCTCGGCCACCGCGCGGTCGATCGCGTAGGTGTAGGCCTCCGCCGGCATCGACTGGTGGAAGGCCGTGTCGAAGACGGCGACGTGCGGCACCGCGTGCAGCACGGCGAGAGCGGCACGAATGCCCGCGAGGTTCGCCGGATTGTGGAGGGGCGCGAGCTCGCTCACCGCCTGGATACCCTCGACGACCTCCTCGGTCACGAGTGCGGGCGCGGTGAAGGCGCTGCCGCCGTGCACGACGCGATGGCCGACCGCGCCGATCGACGCCGCCTCGTCGCCGAGCCGGTCGAGGACGACGCGCATCCCCTGCTCGTGATCGGCGGCGTCGCCGCCGTCCTCCCCGAGGCGCTGCAGCAGGCCCGAGAGCACGACCTCGGCCGAGTCGACGTCGATGAGCTGGTACTTGATGGAGCTCGAGCCGGAGTTGACGACGAAGACGCGCATCAGGCGTCGTCTTCCGGAGCAGCCCCGCCCTCAGGCGCCGCGCCACCCGAATCGCCCGTGCCCCCGAGCGTCGAGATGGTCGTCGTCGGCGGGGGCGGCGTGCGCTGCGCCTGGATCGCGGTGATCGCGACGGTGTTGACGATGTCGCTCACGAGGGCGCCCCGGCTGAGATCGTTGACCGGCTTGCGCAGCCCCTGCAGAACGGGCCCGATGGCCACGGCGCCCGCCGAGCGCTGCACGGCCTTGTAGGTGTTGTTGCCCGTGTTGAGGTCGGGGAAGACGAAGACCGTCGCCCGGCCGGCGACATCCGAGTCGGGCATCTTGGTTGCGGCGACGCTCGGCTCGGCGGCCGCGTCGTACTGGATCGGGCCCTCGACGAGCAGGTCGGGGCGGCGCTCGCGCACGAGCTTCGTCGCTGCGCGCACCTTCTCCACGTCATCGCCCGAGCCCGACTCCCCCGTCGAGTAGGAGAGCATCGCGATGCGCGGCTCGATCGCGAACTGCTGCGCCGTCGCGGCGGAGGAGATGGCGATGTCGGCGAGCTGCTCGCTCGTGGGGTCGGGAATGACCGCGCAGTCGCCGTAGACGAGAACGCGGTCGGCGAGGCACATGAGGAAGACGCTCGAGACGACGCTCACCCCCGGGTCAGTCTTGATGATCTCGAAGCTCGGCCGGATCGTGTGCGCGGTCGTGTGGGCGGCGCCGCTCACCATGCCGTCGGCGAGCCTCAGGTGCACCATCATCGTGCCGAAGTAGCTCACGTCGGTGACGACGTCGCGCGCGGTCTCGTACGTGACGCCCTTGTGGGCCCGCAGCTGCACGTACTCTTCGGCGAATCGGTGCCGCAGCTCCTCATCGCGCGTGCTCGTGACCGTCGCACTCGAGAGGTCGAGCCCCAGCTCAGCGGCGCGCGCCCGCACCTCCGCCTCCTCGCCGAGGATGGTGAGATCGACGACGCCCCGGCGCAGGAGCGTGCTCGCGGCCCGCAGCACGCGGTCGTCGTCGCCCTCCGGCAGCACGATGTGCTTGCGGTCGCCCCGCGCCCGCTCGAGCAGATCGAACTCGAACATGAGCGGCGTGACGACCTCCGAGCGCGCGACGTCGAGCCGCGCGAGCAGCGCGTCGTGGTCGACGTGCGCCTCCCACAGGGCGAGCGCCGTGTCGTACTTGCGCTGCGAGTCGGCGGCGAGGCGGCCGCGCGCCTCCATGACGCGCAGTACGAGGTCGTAGGTTCCCGCCCCGCTGCGGATGATCGGCAGGGCCGGGTCGAGCCCGTCGACGAGCGATTGCACGGAGGCGGGTGTCTCAAAACCGCCGTACAGGATGACCGCCGCGACGCTCGGGAAGGTCTCACTCTCGTGCGCCATGAGCACGGCGAGCAGCACCTCCGACCGGTCGCCGGGCACGAGCACGACCGCGCCCTCGGTCAGGCGCGGCAGCACGTTCTCCATCGACATGCCGGCGACGACGACGCCGAGCACCTCCCGGCCGAGGAGCGCCTCGTCACCGCGGAGGAACTCGCCGTCGCAGGCCGCGATGACGCTCGCAACCGTCGGGGCGATGAGGTACGGGTCTTCGGGGATCACGCTCACGAGCGCGTCGGAGGCGACCGCCTGCACGGCCGCGGTGATCGGGTCGGTGAGCGCAGCATCCGCCCGGTTGATGATGACCGAGAGCAGCTGCGCGTGCTCGTGCTCGAGCTCGGCGACGGCGACCTCGGCGACGCGACGCACGTCGTCGGCAGACCGCGGGCCGCTCTCGGCGAGACCGCGCCCGCCGGACGCGCCCGAGAGCCTGCCGCCGAGGACGAGCACGACGGGCGCGCCGAGGTTCGCGGCGACGCGCGCGTTGAACGACAGCTCGGTGGGGCTCGCGACGTCGGTGTAGTCGCTGCCGACGATGACGACGGCGTCGCTGCGCCTCTCGATGGCCTTGAACCGCTCCACGATGACGGCGAGCGCCGCCTCCTGGTCGGCGTGCACCTCGTCGTAGCCGACGCCGATGCAGTCCTCATAGTCGAGGTCGACGCCGCTGTGGCCCAGCAGCACTTCGAGCACGTAGTCGCGCTCGTCCTGCGAGCGGGCGACGGGGCGGAACACGCCGACGCGCTGCACCTGGTGGCTGAGCGTGTCGACGAGGCCGAGGGCGACGGTCGACTTGCCCGAGTTGCCCTCGGCGGAGGTGACGTAGATGCTGCGCGACATTGCCCCCAGCCTAGGCGCGCTCGGGTGACCACGCCCGGGCCTTTCGGTCCTTTGCCAGCGCCATAACGCGCCGGTGTGCTCGCGCGCAAGCCCTGGCCCCGAGCCGAGCAGCCCGCCTACCGTGGGCTGTGCCGCTCGTGAGCGCGAGAGGCGAGCCACGAGGAGGAACCGCACTGTGACATCGCTCTGGCAGGAGACCGCGCCCCGCATCCCGACCGACGAGTTCGAGCCGGGCGCCCACTACGACGTCGTCATCGCGGGTGCCGGGCTGACGGGGCTCACCACGGCGGTGCTGCTCGCGCGGGCCGGCAAGCGCGTCGCCGTGCTCGAGGCGCGCGCGGTGGGGGCGGTCGCGACGGGCCGCACGACCGGGAAGCTCAGCGTGCTGCAGGGGAAGCAGCTGCAGCGCATTCGGCGCTCGAGCGGTCGCCGGGTACTGCAGGCGTACGTCGACGCGAACCGCGCGGGCTTCGACTGGCTGCTCCACTACGCCTCGCCACTCGAGGGCGCCGTGGAGCGGCGCGACGCCTACAGCTACGCGGGCACCCCCGACGGCATACCGACGGTGCGCGCCGAGCACGAGGCGGCGATCGGGGCCGGTCTGGATGCTCGACTCGTGTCGCCAGAAGAGCTGCCCTACCCCTCCTACGGCGCGGTCATGCTGCCCGATCAGGCGCAGCTCGACCCGCTCGTCGTGCTCGCGGCTCTCGCGGCGGAGCTGCGCTCCCTCGGCGGCGTCGTCGTGGAGGGATCGCGCGTGCTCGGCCTCGCGGCTCGACCGGCGCCCGTGCGGGTCGCGACGACACTCGGCGAGGCTCTCGCCGATCGCGTCGTCATCGCCACGGGGTCGCCCGTGCTCGACCGCGGCCTGTACTGGGCGAAGCTGAAGCCGCAGCGCTCGTACGCGCTGACGTTCCGCGTGCCCGGCGCCACGCCGAAGGGCATGTACCTCAGCGTGGACGCACCGACGCGCTCGCTGCGCACCGCCGGGTCAGGCGAGGAGGAGCTGCTGCTCGTCGGCGGCAACGGCCACGGAGTGGGGCGGCATGACTCGCCCGCCTCGTGCGTGGACGACCTCACGGCGTGGACCCTGCAGCACTGGCCGGGCGCAGAGCGCACGCACGCGTGGAGCGCGCAGGACTACGAGACGCCGCACCGCGTGCCCTTCTCCGGCTGGATGCCGCGGGGCGCCGGGCGCGTGTATCTCGCGACGGGCTATGACAAGTGGGGCATGACGAACGCCGTGCAGTGCGCGCTCACGATCGCCGCGACGCTCACCGGCGACGAGGTTCCGTCGTGGGCCCGCACGCTCGGCCGCCGCATCACGACGCCGCAGGCCATCGCGGCAGGGCTCGGTGCCAACGCGGCCGTCGGCTGGTGGTACGCCAAGGGGTATGCCCGGGCGCTCGCGCACCGCCTGGACGGCGATGCTCCGACGGCGGGCGAGGGCGAGATCGGTCGCGACGGATGGCGCGTCACCGCCGCGTCGCGCATCGACGGCGCCGAGTGCCGGGTCTCGGGCGTGTGCACGCACCTCGGTGCCGCGCTCACGTGGAACGACCACGAGCGGTCGTGGGACTGCCCGGCGCACGGCTCGCGCTTCTCTGCCGCGGGCGAGGTGCTCGAGGGCCCGGCGACCCGTCCGCTCGCGCGGCGCTGAGGCACCGGGTGGGGCGCCGACGGGGATCGCGTTAACGCGAAGGACCCCCCGCGCACCCGCCAGAGCCCGGTTACCCTTGCTGCGTTTCCGCCCTGGGGGAGTTGGCCTGGATGGCGCCACGCGGGGAGCCGTCGTCGAGTTTACCGGTAGGATCG
>Ga0316202_10000926_pt1 | contig 26292 bp, 29 predicted proteins | sample 3monrhotite_MG_FD_204934 | JGI IMG/M metagenome (GOLD analysis project Ga0316202, IMG submission 204934) | Microbial mat bacterial communities from mineral coupon in-situ incubated in ocean water Damariscotta River, Maine, United States -... | ecosystem: Environmental > Aquatic > Marine >... | reverse complement strand
CCAAGCTGGCAGCTTCGTGCTTGAACTCTTTAGTAAATGATCGTCTGTTTCTTTGATTCATTGAACACCTCTCTTTGGTGGCGACTATACCACCCTAATTGGTGTCCGGTTTTATTGAACCACTACACCCCCTTCTCATTCAGTCCCGAATCGGTTTAAGATGGGCCAGTTTCTGTCCCTTCAAACTCAAGCCATAAAGAAGATATGTCTAAACAAACCCCGGCAAAACCAGCCCCGATCTATATGACCCCCGCTTGTGCTCAGCGTCTGAGAGCCGAACTGAAAGAGATCCTCTATACCCTGCGCCCCGAGATGGTCAACACCGCGGCCTGGGCTGCGAGCAACGGCGACCGTTCAGAGAACGCCGACTACCACTACGCCAAAAAAAAGCTGCGCTGGTTTGACGGGCGGATCCGTTTTTTGAGCCAGCGTCTCGAAGCCGCAAACATTGTTGATCCGCTCGAGCAGAAGGAGATTGCCAATGGTCGAGTTCTATTCGGCTGTACGGTGACGGTGGAGAATGAGGATGGTGAAGAGAAGGTCTTCAGTATTGTCGGGGCGGATGAGTTTGATGCGACACGGGGCTACGTGAGCTGGACCTCGCCGGTTGGCCGAGCCTTGCTCGGCTCAAGCGAAGGGGATGTGATTTCATTCAAGACCCCAGGCGGGCTGAGTGAGCTCGAGATCGTCGAGGTGGAATACAAAGCACTGGATTAAGGGACAGTCGACCCCTGAACCTCCTGGTAAAAGGAACACTTGAGGCAGTTGGCATGTTTTTTCGCAAAGGTTCCTTGCACTTCTCCGCCACAAGATGTTCCCGCGACAGTCCAACATGCCCGGCCATAGGCGGTTCCGCCATTTCTGGCCTCGGCATTCAGTCCCGGTCCCCTGATCGTCACCTTACACACCCCCAACTCGGCGACCTTGTCGCCACCGGGCTCGCGCCCACAGGCCAGATATTCCCAACAATTTCGTTGCGGACTAGGTGCCGCCTTATTACGTTGCGTGGAGCTTATCTGCTGCGCGAGCGCCGCACGCTCTCCAGCTCTGGTCACCGGATCGGAGCTCATCACCTAGCCCAACTCAACGGCCTGCCCGATAATCTGCACCAATACATCATCGCTCCAGGGCTTTGACATCACCGCGGCACCTACCCCCTGCTGCAGGAGCTGTTCGATCTCCTGACAATCGGGGAATGCAGTCAACAAAATACAAAAGGTCTCAGGCCTCAAGCGGTTTACTTGCTGGAGAAATGGCCCCCCGGCCAGCTGCGGCATGAAATGGTCGGCAATCACCACATCGAAGAACCCTTCGGTTTCAAGGAGGTCCAGCCCCTCCTGAGCGGAGGGTGCGCCGTAGAAATCATAACCATTCAGATAGATCAAGCGTTTCAGGGCGTTTCGGATATTCTGGCAGTCATCAATCACCAGAATCTTAGATGAGGTTTTCGACATGACCCCCCTCCTCTCGGCTAGCTTACCCGGCAGGGCAAAAGCAATGCTGCAATCTTGCAGATTCAAAGTCTATCAAAGCAACTGAACTATTCAACAGATATAATCTTATAATCCCACAAAGAAATTAGACTCACCAGAATCAAACACGCACTATCTGACTCAAGAATTCCTAAAGGATGGCTGAGTTGCCGGGCAAGAAGGGCTAAACCCCGTGACCACGCCCAAGCATTTCGGCGGCGTCCATCACCACCATAAAAGCGTCGGGATCGGTCTGACGGATAATATCGCGCAGCAGGGTGATGCGCCGGGCTTCGACGGTAACAAAGATCAGGGTCTTCTTTTCTTCCGGGTAAAGCCCGCTCCCGGTCAGGATGGTGCCGTTACGTCCGAGTTGCTCCAGTAGTTGCTGGGCCAGCTCTGCCGGTCGTGTGGTGGCGATATGCACCACCTTCTCGGTGGGTGAACCGGTGAGAACCGTATCGATACATTTTGCGGTGACATAGATCCCGATCAAACTCCAGAGTGCCGGTTCGATGCTGCGAAAAACCACCGCGGTCGCAAGTACGATCAGCAGGTCGAGGCCGAAGATCACCTGCCCCGGCTTGATCTGGGTGCGGCTGGCGACAATCCGCGCAATGATAGTCGAGCCACCGGCCGAGGCGTTACCGCGCAAAATCAGGCCAACCCCGAGGCCGACAGCGATACCCCCATAAAGGGTTGCGAGCAAAACGTTATGGCTAAGCGCCTGCAGTTTGAGAATCTCGCTGAACAGATCGATCAGCAGCGAGGTTAAGCCGATGGCAGCAATGGTCCGAATGGCGAATGACCGACCGAGCATTTTGCTGCCGACCAGCAACAGCGGCAGGTTGATCAGAATCATCAACCCCCCGATCGGCAGATCGACCAGATAGTGCAGCAGGATCGCCGCCCCAGGCGTGCCGCCGGTTGCTATCCGGTTGGGGGCGAGAAAAAGCACCACCCCCAGCGCCAGAAATGCGGCCCCAAGTCCAATCAATATGCTATTGCGCAACTCAAGTTTTAGCTGGTTATTCATCAGTCTCGTCTCCTGAAATTCTGACTTCGGCGCCAGCCTACAGGATTCGACTGGCAAGAACCAGCCTTGTCACGCCCGCCGCAACAGCTCTTTTTTATGCCTGCAAATGAGGCAACAGGTCCAGCCGCCTGAGTATGAAGCAAGCAGGCCCGACCAGAGATTTTAGGCAACCCTCTGAAATAACAGCATATTCACAGATGGCACAGCCCCTGCTATTTATCCTGAGCATATTGACCTCAGGATAAAATCATGGACGCTCATCCGATCAATCGCTGCAACCTCCCCCCCTGGGCCATCGCGTCACGGCATTTCAACGCCAACCCGCAGCGGCTTGAGATTCAAGGGGTCCGTCAGACCAACCGCCTGCTGTTCGAGCGGCTCGCGGTGCTGGATGATCCTGAGCTGCGCGGCATGCAGTTTCACGATTACATGGACGTCAAATTTCAGCTGCATCAATGGGAGCGCGAAGATTCCAGTAGCAGTCGCAAGAGTCTGAAGAACAGCTACCTGCGGTTTCTGCGTGGCTGGCTGTTCGACAGCAACGCACGTGAGGGTGCGGTACTTAAGGGCTGGGTCGAATCGCGCTTCGGGCTGTGTCCAACCTTTCACCGTCAGCCGATCAGCAATCGCGAAGATGAGGCTTACCAGCGGTTCGCCTTTGACCGGATGAAGGGCGCGGAGCGGACCAACGCCATCTTTCCCCAGCTCGATCTGCTCTACGAATATGTTCAGGATGAACTGCTGCGTCGCTATCCGTGGCAGACTCACCTGTGTCTCTATCGCGGCATCTATGATTTTTCCGAGCATCAGATTCTCGAACAGCAGGGTCGCCGTCACTTCCGCCTGCGACTCAACAATTTGAACTCTTTTACCGCCAGCTTCGAACAGGCCTGGGAGTTCGGCAGCCGGGTCTTAAAGGCCGAAGTTCCGTTGGCCAAGATCATGTTCGGCGCTGGCCTGCTCCCCAAAGCGCTGCTCAAGGGGGAAGGTGAACTGCTGGTGATTGGCGGCGAATATGACGTCGAGGTGTTAACCGGTGGCTGAAGATATTCTGCAACGCGCCCGTGCCAGCTTTCTCGGCTTGGCCATCGGCGATGCCTTGGGCGCGACCACCGAATTTATGACACCACACGAAATCCGCGCCAAGTACAAGCTGCACAACAAAATGCGTGGTGGTGGCTGGCTGGGGGTTAAGCCCGGCCAGGTGACCGATGACACCGAGATGTCACTTGAGATTGCGCGGGCCATCGATGCTGCGAACGCGTGGAATTTACAGGGGATCGCCGAGAACTTTCTCGCCTGGATGCGTGGCAAACCGATCGATATGGGCTCGACGGTACGCAAGGGGATCGTTAACTTCAGGCGCACCGGCGACCTCGAAATGCCGGTCAATGACTGGGATGCCGGCAACGGCGCGCTGATGCGCATGGCTCCGGTGGTGATTTTTACTCTGGGTGACGAGCAATTATTCAAACGCTGCACCCTTGAGCAGGCGCGACTGACCCACAACCATCCACTGTCGGATGCCGCCTGTCTCTGCGTCGGAAAAATGGTGCAGGCCGCGCTGCAGGGGGCCGATCGTTTTACTTTACATGCCATGGCCCGTGAGCTGGTCGCCGGCTACCCGAATTTTCAGTTTGCCAACTACCGTGGTCTGGCTTCGGGTTATGTGGTCGATACAGTCCAGACCGTCTTCCACTATTTTTTCACCACCGCCAGCTTTGAGGAATGCCTGACCGGCGTCGTCAATCAGGGGGGAGATGCCGATACCACCGGGGCTATCGCCGGAATGCTCGCGGGAGCCTTTTACGGCTTCAAGGCTCTGCCCATGCATTGGTTGCGCAAACTCGACCGAACAGTCAACAACGAGATCGAAGGGCTGGTCCCACGGTTACTCGCGCTCTCCCCATCGTCTCAAGAACACAGAGAGGAACCCAACATGAATAACGAAAAAATCACCCTGGAAGAAGCCGCCGCACGACTTCAAAGCACACCGTTGAATGTGCTGATGCATATCAAACTCAAGCTGCTGAGCGGAGAAGAAATCGACGGCAGCTGGTTTGTCGATGTCGCCTCGCTGGAGACATTTATCGCCAGCCGCGTCGACTTGCCAAAAGAGAATGTCTGCCAGAGCAGCTGTGCGCACAAATGCCCGAGCTGCGGCTGATGAGGATTCATTATGGGAATTGAAATCAAACCTTCCGACTTGTACTACCGTTATCCGCGTAAAAAAGAGAACCGCGATCTGCCAAAGTTCTGCGGGAAACCTGATTCCCGTCCTTTTGACCGCTACGACCTCTATGAGGTCATCCCGATGTTTGAAGCGGTGATGGATACCCTCGGTAGCCAGGATCAGGAGCTGCTCCAGCGGATCGAGGAGAACCTCGACAAGATGCCCGGCTTCATCAGCACCCGTGAGATGATCTTCAATGCACTGATGGATGGCGTCAAAGATTTTGTCGAGCCTTAAGGTGCAAGAAATTACGGGAGAGCTGTGGGACTATCATCGGCAGAGACAGCTGGTGGCAATCACCACCGGCGGTCTGATCGAAAAAGGTGGCTATTGTGCCATGCCGCGTGGCTGTGCGCGTCAGGCCAAGGATCGCTTCGAGGGTCTGGCCTGGGCTTTGGGACAGCAGATTCTGATGCATGGCAACCACGTCTTTGATCTGGGGCAGAGAATCATCAGCTTCCCGGTCGAAGAGAGCCCCTTTGAGGTTCCAGATGTTCGGCTGATCGAGCAGTCCTGTCGCGAGCTGGTCGAGCTGGCAGCAGGTTGTTGTCCCTCGCCCCGGGTGCGGAGGTGGTGGTCTTGTATGGCAGGATATCAAACCGAAACTTGAGGCTCACTTCGATGATCGATTCCTGATCATCAGTTCATCTGAACCATGAAGAACAGGAGCAGAGATGATGCAAATCGCCAAACCCGGTGACCGGGTCACCATTCAATATATCGGCACCCTCGATAACGGCCACATCTTCGACAGCGCCGAGGGGGAGAATGCCTTGAGTTTCACTATCGGCCAGGGCGAGGTTTTCCCCGCTCTGGAGCAGGCTGTCATCGGTATGCAGCTTGGTGCGGCGGCCAATATTGAAATCAAATCCGAAGAGGCCTACGGCCCGCGCCGCGATGAAAACATGCTGCGCGTTCCACGCAGCCAGTTCCCACCGGAGCGGGAGATAAAGGCTGGGGCAAAGATCTCCCTGGCCTTTGCTGATGGCGAAGAACGGATCATGCGCATCATCAAACTGGAAGAGGACGAGGTCACCCTCGACGCCAACCATCCGCTGGCGGGGCTGGATCTGACATTTGCCTTGCAGCTGGATGCGATAGACTAGCCAGCATAAACTATGCGCCACTGTGCCCCCAGGCTTGCCTGCTCTGTCTCTCGCCGAAGCCTCAAGTAGAAGATTCCGCACAGGCTCTTCTCCCTTCTCTCTCCTCTGGATTTGCTGTTAGACTTGGGTAAGGTTCCTCAACCCTACCTCTGGAGGCTCGCCACATGAGTGAAGATAAAATCCGCCTGGGCATCAGCTCCTGCCTGCTCGGTGAAAAGGTCCGTTTTGACGGCAGTCACCAATGCGACCCGTTCCTGGTCGAGGGCAGCCTTGCCTTAAGGCGTCTGCGCGAAACCATCGCAAAGGATAAAAGCGCAAAGGGGTTGATCGATTATCACTCACGCCACAAGTTGCTGATGATGGCCCACAGCCCTGAGATTTACCGCCAGATGGGCAAACTGGTCGCCCGGGCCGGCGCATTCGATGTTGAGATTCTGTATCAGGACTATCTGGCTCTGTTAGTTAAAGGGCTGCGCCTGAAGGCGACGGTGCCCAAACATATCAACGTGCTGCAGCACATTTTCGGCTACTTTAAAAAACATCTCATCGCTGATGAAAAGCAGGAGATGCTCACACTTCTTGAGCGTTACCGCGCCCGGCAAATTCCACTGATCGTACCGATTACGCTGCTCAATCATTATGTGCATAAGTACGACCAACCCTACCTGCTTCAGCAGGTCTATCTCAATCCACACCCGGTCGAGTTGAGCCTGCGCAATCATGTTTGATGTCTCTGACACTGTTCCGGAAATCCGGCTAAGGTCACTCAACGAGAAGCCGGTACGACAAGAGGGAGATTTCGTCCTCTACTGGATGACCGCCTACCGTCGCCCGTTCTACAACTTTGCCCTGCAACATGCTCTCACTCAAGCGATGGAGCTGCAACGACCGCTGGTGATCCTTGAAGCCCTGCGTTGTGATTACCCCTTTGCCAGCGAGCGCTTCCATCAGTTTATCCTGCAGGGAATGGCTGACAATTCAGCTTATTTTGCAAACAGCCAAGTCACTTATTATCCATACGCAGAGACAGCTCTGGGAGCCGGAAAGGGATTAATCGAAGAGATGTCTGCTGCTTCTTGTCTGATCGTCGCCGATGATTTTCCGGCCTTCTTTCACCCCAGGATGCTGCAGGCGGCAGCAAAGAAGGTTAAAGTCAAACTGGAGGCGGTCGATTCCAATGGGCTCTTGCCGATGCGCGCCGCCGAGCGCGATTATCCCAGCGCCTACGCCTTTCGCCGCTTTCTACAGAAAAACCTGCCGGGCCATCTGTTCAACTTTCCGCAACGTGAACCTCTGGCTGCAGCCGAAATCCCGCCGCTGGCACAAATTCCACAAGCAATCCGACAGCGCTGGCCCGGGGCGACGGCTGAATTGCTGGCTGGAGGAGCAGAGGTCCTCGGTCGTTTACCCATCGTTCACAACATCAAACCGGCTGCAGAACAGGGCGGTTGGCACCAAGCCGAAAGCTATCTGCAGCGTTTTCTGAAGGATCGGCTGCCGCACTACCTGCAACGCAGTGCGCCTGAGCAGAAGGTCAGCAGCGAACTCTCCCCCTTTCTCCATTTCGGCCAGATCTCAAGCCACCAGATATTTGAACAGCTGACAGAACGTGAAGGCTGGTCGATCGGCAAACTTTCACCGGAGACCAGAGGACAGCGCAGCGGGTGGTGGGGGATGAGCGAAGCCACTGAGGCATTTATTGATCAACTGATCACCTGGCGCGAACTAGGGTTCAATGCCTGTACGTTTCTGCCGGGCTACGATCAGTATCATTCCCTGCCAGGTTGGGCGCGTGAAACCCTGGAAACGCATCGTGAGGACCCGCGCCCCTATCTCTACAGTTTTGAATTCTTCGAGCAGGCCCGCACCCATGACCCTCTCTGGAACGCTGCCCAGAATCAGCTGGTGCGTGAAGGCAGAATCCACAACTACCTGCGTATGCTCTGGGGGAAGAAGATCCTCGAATGGAGCCCCGACGCTGAAACCGCTCTAAAGACTATGCTCTGCCTCAATGACAAATACGCCCTCGACGGACGGGATCCCAACTCCTGCAGCGGCATCTTCTGGTGCCTGGGACGCTACGACCGCGCCTGGGGCCCGGAGCGTCCAATTTACGGCAAAATCCGCTACATGACCTCGCAGAATACAGCGCGCAAGTTTTCGGTAAAAAACTACCTGAAGACGTATGGCTCAGCTCACCCGGATATCAAGGCTTAATTCGCTGTTCCCAACTTTGCAAGGCTCTTAGCTGCTCAATGACCTGCTCCTGAATCTTCTCCCCGGTCAGATTTCCAGCCTCATCAAAGATGCCACTGAAAGCGTTGCAGAAGACTTCCGGTTTGTTGAGCGGATGTAGATCGAGGAACACACAGACCTGGCGCAGATGATACTGCGAACGCGAAGTCCCCATACCACCGCCTGCGCCTAGAATAGCTGCCGGTTTGCCTGCCAGCAGATAATTGTCCTTCTCACGAGAGGCCCAATCGAGAGCGTTCTTCAGCGCCGGCGCCAGAGAATAATTGTATTCCGGGCAGGTCAGCAGCAAGGCATCGGCCTCTTCCAGATCGCTCAGCAAAGTCTCCACCGCGGCGGGTTTTTGCTTGAGGTCCGCGTTGTAGAAAGGAATCTCTGAAAGGTCAGCAATCTTGATCTCTATCCCTTCTGGTGCATGTTCCCGGGCAAAACGTAACAGCCCTGTGTTGGTTGATGCCGCACGCAAACTACCAGAAATCCCTAGAACTTTTATCGGTTTCATGTGCTTCTCCCATCTCACTGTTGAATTAATGTAGCGGGACATCGATGCACAGGACTTCGGCCTGGCCGAGCGCCTTAACCTGCACTTGATCACCATTGTCACCTTCAGGCGTCAATCCGAGGGCATCTCGTCGCTCGAGTCTGGTCCCGGCGATCTCTACTGATCCTTCAATAACAAAAAAGTACAAGCCGTTCCCCTGCCGCTGCCGTGAGTAATCAACGTCGGTCCCGGCGTCGAGATTCGCCATGGAGAACCAGGCCTGCTGGTTGATCCAGATCGCCTCGCCCTCTTTCTGCGGTGAAACCAGAGTCTGGAAGCGGTTATGGCGGTCGGTGCAAACAGTTTCTGACCGTAACGCGGGCTGATGTTCTTCTCTTCCGGGAAGATCCAGATCTGCAGGAATCTGACATCTTCTTTATCCGAGTTGTTGTAATCTGAGTGGGTCAGTCCGCTCCCTGCCGACATGATTTGAAAGTCTCCAGCGATAATCTGATGTTTATTCCCCATGCTGTCCTGATGACGTAAGGTGCCAGAGAGCGGGATAGAGACAATCTCCATATTCTCGTGCGGGTGAGTGCCGAATCAGCTTTATGCTGAATTTGAGTCATGATTTTATCCTTGACTCGTTATGCACAGGAGTTAAGCGCCGTTCCCCAGTTTCTTGAGTAATCGACCCAGTTGTTGCTGTTCCTCGGCGGACAGTACGGCCAATTCCGTGGCGATGACTTCCACATGTCGGGGAAATACCCGGGCAATCAGCTGTTCTCCGGCCGGGGCCAGTTGCACGCACACCCTTCGCCGGTCACTGGCCGAACGATCCCGCACCACCAGCTGTTTCTTCTCCAGACTGTCGACCACGGTGGTGAGATTGGCGTTGCTCTTCAATATCTTCTTCCCCAGATCCCCTTGGCAGAGTGGGCCGAGATGATAGAGCGCCTCCAGTACCGCAAACTGGCTGTGGGTCAGATTGTCATCGAGCAGATGGCGATGGATATCGGTCGTTAGACGATTGCTGGCGCGCATCAGTTTGACGAAGCAATTAAGCGCGCGGCGCCGGTTGTCATCGACATGGGGACGATTCATTTGACCTCCATTTATTTCGACATCGAAACATTAGATGTACAAATAACACCCTCATGGTTATAATTCAACCTAGTCGTGACTTTTGTCGCTTGCAACAGAATCACCGAGCAGGATCGACGCTTCTTGATAAACTAAATATCTTGATCAACTCAACAGACATGTCCCCTAAAAGGAGATAGCGATGAAACTCTTCACCAATTACCAACTCGGCAACCTGGAACTGAACAACCGTCTGGTTATGGCCCCCATGACCCGCTGCCGAGCACTGGGTAATCTGGCCAACTCTCTCATGGCCGCGTACTATCGCCAACGCGCCGGTGCCGGGCTGATCGTCACCGAGGGGACCTCCCCTTCACCGAATGGTCTGGGGTATGCGCGGATTCCCGGCCTGTACAATCAGGAGCAGGTTGACTCCTGGCGTCAGGTGACCGAGGCAGTGCATGCCGCTGGCGGTAAAATTTTCATGCAGTTGATGCATTCCGGCCGGGTCAGCCATCAGATCAACCTGCCGCAGGGTGCCGAGGTGCTGGCCCCTTCGGCGGTCCCTTTTGAGGGCAAGATGTGGACCGACGAACAAGGGGAGCTCCCCTGCTCGACACCCAGAGCGATGACCTCCAAAGAAGTCCGAACGGCGATTGAAGAGTATGTCACGGCCTCAAACCTGGCGGTTGAAGCCGGTTTCGACGGGGTCGAACTGCACGCGGCTAACGGTTACCTGATCAACCAGTTTCTCGATCAGTCAACCAACCTGCGCACCGATAACTATGGCGGCAGCTGGCAACAACGCAACCATTTTGCCCTTGAAGTCGCCAAAGAAGTCACCCACGCCATCGGTCCCGGACGAACCGGCATCCGCCTCTCTCCCCATGGTATTTTTAACGATATGACCGAATATGCCGATCTGACCGAGCAGTATGCGGCATTGGCAAGCTGGCTGGGAAAGCTCGGTCTGGCTTACCTTCATCTGGTCGATCAATCGGCCCTCGGCATGACCAAGCCGCTGCAGAAGACCACCGATGCGGTGCGCAGCCATTTCAGAACAGCCGGGGGTGGTGCCGTTATTCTCTCAGGCGGCTATGACAGACAGCGTGCTGAGACCGACCTGCTAAGTGGAGATGCCGACTTGATCGCCTTCGGCCGCCCCTACATCGCCAATCCCGATCTTGAAAAACGCCTCGAAACTGAAGCCGAGCTGAATGCATATGACGAATCAACCTTCTATATGCCGGATGAAAAGGGCTATGTCGATTATCCATCGTTAGCTTAACTATCTTATTTTTTTTACAGGAGAGTCTTAAAGTGCTGGAGTTATTTAACAAATTCTTAAAAAAAGAGTCGTCGGTCGGTATTCTGTTGATGATCGCAACGGTGTTGGCGCTACTGCTCGCCAACTCACCGCTGCATGGACTCTATGAATATTTTCTGGAAACCCCATTGGAGATTCGACTGGGGAGAAATCTGCAGATTGGTAAACCGCTGCTGCTGTGGATCAATGACGGGCTGATGGCGGTCTTCTTCCTCTACATTGGTCTGGAGGTCAAGCGGGAGGTTCTGGTCGGCCAACTCTCGAGTAAGGCACAGATTATCCTCCCGGGAGTCGCGGCGCTGGGCGGCATGATCGTCCCGGCCCTGATCTATGTCCTGATCAACCAGGGGGACCCGGCGGCTCTGGATGGTTGGGCGATCCCAGCGGCAACCGATATCGCCTTTGCCCTCGGGGTGCTCGCCCTGCTGGGTAGTCGTGTCCCCTCTTCGCTTAAGATTTTCCTGCTGGCACTAGCAATCATGGATGATTTGGGCGCCATCGTGATCATTGCCCTGTTCTATTCAAGTGACCTCTCCCTGACCATGCTCGTGCTTTCCGCAATTTGCCTGGCGCTGCTCGTCATTCTCAATCGACTGCATGTTGTCAAACTTGCGCCCTATCTCTGGGTCGGGGCTTTCCTGTGGATTTTTGTGCTCAAGTCCGGGGTGCATGCAACCCTGGCCGGTGTAGCGCTTGCTTTCGCCATTCCACTTAAAGATCATATCAATCCCGAAGAATCTCCCCTGAAGACACTTGAACATACCCTGCATCCCTGGGTCAGTTTCCTGATCCTGCCGGTTTTCGCATTTGCGAACGCCGGAATTCCTTTGACCGGCATGGGGATTGCTGACCTCTTCCACCCTGTCCCCTTGGGGATCATGCTGGGATTGGTTGCGGGGAAACTACTGGGTGTGTTCGGTTTTTCACTGGCTGCCATAAAATTCGGGCTGGCCAAGCTACCTGAGAAGTCGACATACAAGCACCTTTTTGGCGTTGCAGCACTATGTGGCATCGGTTTTACCATGAGCCTCTTTATCGGCGGACTGGCCTTTGAACATACTGGCGGTGACGCAGTGGCCTACCTGACCACCCACCGTATCGGAATTCTCTCTGGGTCTTTGCTGGCAGGACTGCTTGGCTATGCGATTCTCGCGGTTAATAATAAAGAACAGGCCCACCCTGTCGCCACCCGAGAGACCATCGAAGAAAGCCAGGAAGATCCCATTTAAATCTACAAAAAAGGACCAATATGATATCCACTATAGTCACTTTCCAATTACCGGCACCGCTCACTCTAGATGACGCACGTAAGACCTTTTTGAGTACCGCGCCAAAATATCAAGACGTGGCTGGACTGATTCGGAAATACTACATGTTGTCTCAGGATGGCAGTACTGCAGGTGGGGTCTATCTGTGGAACAGTCGAGAAGAAGCTGAGGCAATGTACACCGAGAGTTGGAGATCCTTCGTGCGTGAGAAGTATGGGACTGAACCCTCAGTCACCTATATGGAGTGCCCCGTCGTGGTTGACAACCTGTCCCAGGAGATCATCGACTCTTAGCTCGATGATCCCTGATCCATATCATAAAACACACAGATTCTCTGCCAGCAGGGTGATATGTCTGGGGCCGATGCCGCAGCAGCCTCCGATCAGAGTTGCACCTGCTTCTCGCCATTGTATTGCCCAGTTCAGATAAGCTGCAGGGGTCAAGTCGGCGCGCATTTGATTGAGGCCCTCGTTTGCAGTTATCTCTTGATCCTGCGGCGAAAAAGCGTTGGCATAGGCCCCAATCTCTATGTGTGGATTGCCGGTGGAGATCAAGGTTTCGCGCACAACACAAATTGCATCCCTGATGACCTCTGGTTGACAACAGTTAAACAGAACGGCATCGATCCCCAGGCCTGAGATGGATCTTATCGCCTCTGCGACTGACTCTCCAGATCTCAATAATGGCTCAGGGGTGGGCGCGGCATCTTCGAGAGTTAAGGCGACCCAGATCGGTTTCTTCCCCTGATCCAGATCCCGAATCAATGAGATGACGTGAACCGCCTCAGCCACAAGGCTTTGGGTTTCGCAAAGCCATAAATCGACATATGGACCAAGCCCCTCAATTAATGGCGTTGCGATTTCATCGGCGCGCTCAGCCTGATAGAGATCGGCTCGATAAGAGCCTAATAGTGGGGGAATGGAGCCTGCGACTCGTGTATTCGTTTGAGTTTCTTCAACGGCGGCGCGCGCGACCTGGCCCGCAGCGGCGGCCAGTTGCCTCCCCTGATTGCTAAAACGCTCTTCTCCGATATGGAAGGGGACCAACGCGTAACTGTTGGTTGTGATAACAGAAGCCCCGCTCTTGATGAACGACTTGTGAACCTCTTTGACAATTTCAGGAGCTTCGATGAGGGCCAACGCAGACCACTCCGGTTGTTTGAAAGGGGCCCCACGAAGCTCAAGCTCACGCCCCATACCACCATCCAGAATTGTGATCTTGGTTTCCAATGATTTAACCATCCTGCTCTTCCTGATCTTAAAAACTGTTCGTCGGTTTGCCTGTTGTCGATTAAGCGGTTTTACCGCAGACAACGCTTGATCATCATTTATTGATTAAATCGAGCTGGAAGTGACGTTTAACAAATTTTGAAAAGATTGCATCTCTCTTGACACCAGCGGCAACCTCTTCTCACCAGAAGGTTGAGGAGACCCAGAAACAGAAAAACATTTTCCTGATTCATAAACCTTATCTTTCCAGTCTTGGCAAGGCCTCGGGGTTCATCCGTGCTTGATAAAGGTGCCGTTCTGAAACTCAGCGAACGCTTGCTTTAGTTCTTCCTGCGTATTCATCACGATCGGTCCTCCCCAGGCGATCGGCTCATGGAGTGGTTTACCAGAGACCAGCAGAAAGCTCATTCCTTCGGAGCCTGAAGTCACAACGACCTCGTCTCCAGATACAAACAGCACCAGAGATTTATCTCCGAACAAATCACTTTGAGTGCTGTCAAACTGACCATGACCGGCATGGATATAAGCAAATACACTGTGATCATGCGGGGTCCAATGCTGGTAACTGGTATCTGGCGGCAAGCGAATATCAAGATACTCAGGTTCTATTGTGACGTCTGTGACCGGCCCGGCAACCTCCCCCAGGTTTCCGCAGATGACTTTGATCTCAACCCCGTTATCAAGTGTGACCTTCGGGATTTGGCTGGCCTTGATCTCGCGATACCTTGGGGGCATCATCTTTTGTGCGGCCGGCAGGTTTGCCCACAGCTGAAAGCCCTCCATCCTGCCGTCCTGATCCCCTTTCGGCATCTCCTGATGAATAATGCCGCTCCCCGCGCTCATCCATTGCACGTCACCGCAGGAGATGGTCCCTTTGTTGCCGAGGCTGTCGCCATGTTCGACATCCCCTTTGAGGACATAGGTGATCGTCTCCATGCCGCGATGCGGGTGCCAGGGAAACCCCTGCTCATAATGCTCGGGTGTCGCAGAACGAAAATCATCCAGCAGCAGGAAAGGGTCGAACAGTTGTGCGTCGTTATTGCCGAATGCCCTGACCAGATGCACACCGGCTCCCTCCAGGGTGGGGACACTGCTCGTTACACGTTTGATCTTGCGTATAGCCATTACTGAATTCTCCCATTGGGTGAGGTTCTAAGCGGCAGTCATATTTCAAGTTAACGATCTAATAGTTCAGGGTCTCAGTATCAACTCTTTGGAACAGGGATATAATCCCTTTCGCCGGGAACCCTAGGAAAGGTTTTGTCCCGCCAACCCTTTTTGGCTTGTTCAATAAGTTCAGGCCTGGTTGAGACCAGGTTCCACCAGACAGTCCTCTTTCCAAGAGGTGCACCACCAATAATAACCAGCCGTGTTTGCTCCTTTGCGACCAGCTCGATGTCAGGAGTCTCGTCAAAGATCACCATGGAGTGAACATCGATCTCTGAAGCCTGCGCACAAACGCTTCCGGAGACAATATATACGGCCCGTTCTTCAACATGGTTCGGGAGGGCAAGCTTTTCTCCGGCGGCAAGATCAACCTCAACATAAAGCGTTTGTGAGTGGGTCTTGACGGCAGATTTAACACCATAGGCTTCGCCGACCATGACTCTGATTCTTCTACCCGCCGATTCAATCAAAGGGAGCGCATCAGAATCGTAATGGGCGAAAAAGGGGTCGGTCTCCTGGTCCGCTTCGGGGAGTGCGACCCAGAGTTGCAGGGCTTCCAGCTTATGCCCCGGCTGACGCAACTCTCGAGGGGTGCGCTCTGAGTGCGAAATCCCCTTCCCGGCCGTCATCCAGTTGATTTCATCAGGCCGGATTGATTGCTCATGGCCCAGGCTGTCCCGATGGAAAATTTCACCGGAAAATACGTAGGTAATCGTTGCCAGACCGATATGCGGGTGGGGACGGACGTCAATCCCTGATCCGGGCTTAAAAACTGCGGGCCCGAGATGATCGAAAAAAATAAAAGGGCCTACGCTCGGCAGGTCTTTCGTCGGCAAGAGCCTGCGTACACTGAAGCCACCCAGATCTTTGTCGGCAGGTTCCAGAATGGTTTTTATTGCAGAGCACCCGGATCCTGATTTTTTATGGCAGCAGGATTCATTGTTCATCAGATCGCTCATAGAATTACTCCCTGATTCGCCAATGTTAAACGGAAGAAGAACCAAAGAGATATTCTATCATCCCTGCAGTGAATCTGCTCAGGGGCCTGCAATGAGCGCCTCAGAACGCGGTAACCTATTGACATAGGGGCAACTTATGGAACGACAATAGGAACTGAGTAAATCATCACAACCGGGCAATTCACCTCTTCCCAATCGACCTTAAATATGAAATTACAGGATCATATTATGACAATTTTCAAAAAAATCTTCTTGGGAGCGACGCTCTTTCTCTCCAGTCTTTTTCTGGCTTCCTGCTCAGGGAGTGTCCCCTCAAACCTTGGTATTTCTGACTCAAGAATGACCCCCTGTCCATCTTCACCGAACTGCGTTTCGAGTGATGCTCAGAATAAAGAGCATCTGATTGCTCCGCTTCAACTTGTCGGTCCGTCCGAGAGCGCCTGGACAGTTGTGAGAGATTACCTGTCAAAGCGTCCGCGTACGCAAATTGTGACGGAAAACCCTGGTTATCTGCATGCCGAATGTCGAAGCTCTCTGTTCGGTTTTGTTGACGATCTTGAACTTAACCTGCGGTCTTCCGAAGGGATCATTGCGGTTCGCTCTGCCTCGCGTTTGGGGTATTCAGACTTGGGTGTCAATCGACGCCGCATTGAAGAATTGAGAGCCGACCTCATCAGCCAAGGAGTTGTAAAATAGGACTCGCCCATCGACCTCCAGACTTCTGCTGTCCGATCGGGATGATCATCGAAATGTTTTCGCTCTTCTTTCAGGAAACCGGCGCAAATTCTTTGACCTGCAGGGAATATAAGCCTGAAGATAGCGCGGCGTTCCAGTTCAAGCTGAAACGCCGCGCTTAGAGGGTCCCGTTACTTTCCAATCAGGCGAGGTCGAACCGATCAAGGTTCATAACTTTGTTCCAGGCGGCAACAAAGTCCCCAAGGAACAGCTCCAGAGAGTCCTGACATCCATAGACTTCGGCGACAGCGCGGAGCAGAGAGTTTGAACCGAAGATCAGGTCGGCACGGGTAGCGGTCCACTTAAGCTCACCACTCTTGCGATCACGCCCCTCAAACAGGTCATCGGCCTTCGAGGCGGCCTGCCAGGTGATGCGCATATCGAGCAGATTGATGAAGAAGTCATTGTTGAGTGTTTCTGGCCGCTTGGAGAAGACTCCGTGCTGGGACTGGTCGAAGTTGACATTCAGAACACGCAGGCCACCGAGCAGAACTGTCATCTCGGGAGCGGTCAGGGTCAGCAGTTGGGCCCGATCAATCAGCAACTCCTCTGCCGATACTGAGTACTTCTTTTTGAGATAATTGCGGAACCCGTCTGCTTCTGGTTCAAGAGCGGCGAAAGCTTCCACATCAGTCTGCTCCTGTGATGCATCGGTTCGCCCCGGCGTGAAAGGGACTGTCAGGGTCTGGCCGGCATTCATTGCGGCTTTCTCAATCGCGGCGCAGCCCCCCAGAACAATCAGGTCTGCGAGGGAAACCTGCTTTCCACCTGACTGCGCATTATTGAACTCCTTCTGGATTTTCTCAAGAGACTGAAGCACAGTTTTTAACTGGGCGGGCTGATTAACGGCCCAATCCTTCTGCGGGGCGAGCCGGATCCGCGCACCGTTCGCGCCGCCGCGCTTGTCGGAGTTGCGGTAGGTCGATGCCGATGCCCAGGCCGTGGAAACCAGTTGCGAGATAGAGAGTCCTGAATCGAGGAGTTTGGCTTTAAGGGCGGTGATATCCTGCGCATCGATTAACTTGTGCTCGACGGCGGGTACCGGGTCTTGCCAGATCAACTCTTCTTCCGGAACTTCCGTGCCGAGATAGCGTGAGCGCGGGCCCATATCACGGTGGGTCAGCTTGAACCAGGCACGGGCAAAGGCGTCGGCGAACTTCTCCGGGTTGGCCAGGTAGTTCCTCGCAATCGGCTCATAGTTCGGGTCGAAACGCAGCGAGAGATCCGCCGTGGTCATCATCGGCCGGTGCTTCTTCGAGGGGTCGTGGGCGTCAACCACCATGTCCTCTTCGTCCACATCTTTGGCCAGCCACTGCTGCGCGCCGGCCGGGCTCTTGACCAACTCCCACTCGTATTTGAACAACACCTTCAGATAGCCCATATCCCAAGTGGTCGGGTTCGGTTTCCAGGCGCCTTCAATACCGCTGCTGATCGTATCTCCGCCCTTGCCGCTACCGAAGCTGCTCCTCCAGCCAAGACCCTGCTCCTCGATGCCAGCACCCTCTGGCTCGGGACCGACATGGCCAGCGTCGCCGGCGCCATGGCATTTACCGAAGGTATGCCCACCGGCAATCAAGGCGACGGTCTCTTCGTCGTTCATCGCCATGCGTGCGAAGGTTTCGCGCACGTCACGGCCCGAAGCTACCGGATCTGGCTCGCCGTTTGGTCCTTCCGGGTTCACGTAGATCAGACCCATCTGAACAGCGGCGAGAGGATTGTCGAGTTCCCGCTCACCTTTGTAGCGCTTGTCTCCCAACCATTCATCCTCTGAGCCCCAGTAGATGTCTTCTTCCGGCTCCCAGATATCCTCGCGCCCACCGGCGAAACCGAATGTCTTAAAACCCATCGACTCCAGAGCACAGTTACCGGCGAGAATCATCAGGTCCGCCCAGGATATCTTCCTGCCGTATTTCTGCTTGATCGGCCACAATAGGCGCCGCGCCTTGTCAAGGTTAACGTTGTCGGGCCAGCTGTTCAGCGGCGCAAGACGCTGACTACCGGAGCCTGCTCCGCCACGTCCGTCGCCGGTGCGGTATGTTCCGGCACTGTGCCATGCCATGCGGATGAAGAGCCCGCCGTAGTGACCATAGTCGGCCGGCCACCAATCCTGGGAGTCGGTCATCAGCGCATAAAGGTCCTCCTTCAGCGCCGCAAGGTCGAGGCTCTTAAACTCGTCTGCATAGTTGAACTGCTCACCCATCGGATTGGAGAGAGAAGAATGCTGATGCAGAATATGAAGGTTCAGCTGGTTCGGCCACCAGTCCTGATTAGAGGTACCACCACCGGCGACCTGTTTGCTGGTTCTGCCCGTAACCGGGCATTTGTTTGTATCACTCATAACCTTATCCCCTTTTTCAGCTTGGAATTATCAATAGTTCCCTTGCTAATGAGTATATCCAATCAGCTGGATTTGAGCGGAAACCTGGCATAAATTGTTTCACTCACTTGCTTTTTAAAGACAGGAGGAGTCAGTCCGTCATTTACATCCCACCCGTCGCCGGGGCAAAGGCAAACCGGTCCCCTTCATGGAGGTTGGTGGTTTGCGGAACGATGACATTGTTCACATAGACCAACTTGATCTCCTCACCGCGAAACCCGAGGTCGTCAATCAGGGTGGTAACCTTCGCTCCGGCTGGCAGTTCATAGGGAGTACTTTCGCGGTAGTCGCAGACATCTTTTTTGACCAAACTTGCGAAGCATTTCAAAGAAACTTTCATGGCGGAGACTCCTTTTAACTGTTCATTGTTGACCAGCGTTGAAATGCTAAATTCCTTACGGACACTCTTTCTTCCCTATCACGCAGATCATTTAGCGACTCGGCATCAAGTCCCGGCTTAACCGCGAACAGGATAATTCCGGCGATATACATGAAATAGAACAGCAATGCTGCCGGCCAATTGACCGCCGGACTGAGTAAGTGCGAAAGATTATTCTGATAGAAGTTCTTCGCCAACACTCCCAGCCAAAGCAGGTCGATAGCGAAGAAGAGCGGGATCGTCAGCAGATAAAGTTTCAGATAAAAGTAAGTGGTCATGAGAAGATCTCCGTTAGCTTTCGGCTGCGGTAATCAAAAATGTCGTTCAGCATCTTTTTGACCTGAATTTCATGAACCAGGCTCCCCAATAACCCAAAAGGGAGCTGGTAATTTACAGAGTCAATCATCCGGGTTTGATCCTCAGCCAGCGCCTTAACCGCATGATAGTGATACCAGAACCGGTAGGGACCACGCCGTTGTTCATCAACAAAGCTGCGCCCCTCCTCAATATGTTTGATCTCGGTCAGCCAAAGACGCCGACCGAAGACTGGGATGCCGATGCTGTAATGAATCATCAACCCGTTGTACATCCGCTGTGGAAGCCTGGAGAGAATCTCAAACTGGAGATCCGGCGGAGTCAACTGGTTGAGATTGACCGGGTTTGCCAGGAAGTCCCAGATCTCCTGTGCGGGTGAGTTGAGGACTTGCTCTCGTTCAAGCTGATACATATTCTTACCTTTTTAGTTGCGAAGTTCATATGTTTTATATATATTACTCAAAAGGTTACGTATTTGTCTAGGACAAGAAATGAAAAATATTCAACAGCTCAGTCAAGAGATCGGGATCGGGGTTGATACCCTGAGGGTTTGGGAGAAGCGCTATGGGTTTCCCACTCCACAGCGGGATCAGCGTGGTCATCGCAGCTATACAAAAACAGAGGTCGAAGAACTGAGGATCGTCAAGACCCTTCAAGATCTGGGGCAGCGGCCAGGACATCTCTTTGCCCTCACCCCCAATCAGCGGCGCAAGTTGTTACAAGATCTTGTCGAGCAACAGTCTCCCAAGTCAGCTGAGTTGAAGCATCTGGCGACCTTGACCCCAGTGGTTGATATTGCCCCGCAACTGCGCTGGCGACTCTCTACCTATGGCTTGTGTGATTTTATTCACGAGACTGTCATCCCCCTGTTGCAATGCCTAGGACTGGGCTGGGCCGATGGCAGCATCAGTATTGCGCGCGAACATTTTATTTCTGACCTGCTCGAAGACATCATCAAAGAGGAGATGAAAAAGCAGCCAGCGACTACTGGAGCACGGATGCTCTGCTTGACCCTGAGTGGTGAACGCCATCGCCTCGGATTACTCATGGCGGCGGCGCTTTTCCAACAACAGGGGATCTGTTGCCAGTTGATTCAGGAAGATCTTCCATTGACCGAAGTTCCACAACTTGCCGCACAATTTCAAGTCGATGCTGTTGCTCTCTCTTTCAGTCCCCACTTCCTCTCAACCCAGGCCAAGAAAGATCTGGTGAGCCTGCGTAAAATTCTTGACCCAAAAATTACGTTGATTGCCGGTGGTCAGGCTCTCGGCGGAGCCCCCTACCTGGCTGGGGTGCGTATTTGTACCGACCTCAAACAGATTCCAACGCTCTGTCAAAAAGAGTTCAGCGTTGTGGAATCAAAGGAGAAATAAAATGAACTTGAAGAATTATTTCAGCGAAAAAAGCGGAATTGGTGTTCTTTCAACCGCAGATACTGAAGGGCGAGTCGATGCGGCGATCTACGCTCGACCCCATATACTTGAAGATGGTCGCCTGGCAATAATCATGCGGGAACGTTTGACCTACAAAAATCTTCAGGAAAACCCCTATGCGGCCTATCTCTTTAAGGAGCATTCACCGGGATATCAAGGGGTGCGTCTCTATCTGAAAAAAGTTTCTGAAGACACCGACCCGGTCCTGATTAAAGAGATGACCCGGCGGTCGTTAACCGCAGAAGAGGATCTGGAAAAGGGGCCAAAATTTATCATTTATTTTACGGTAGAAAAAGTTCGGAGTCTGATCGGGAGCAATTATACTGAGTTTGTTCAAGCAACTGCCTCTTAACCAGAAATGAAGACTATGGCGAAACATATTTTTGTGGCCGGAGCTACAGGTTATATCGGCGGTCGATTAGTTCCTCGCCTGCTCGATGCCGGCTACCATGTTCGCGCACTGGCGCGGAGCCCCGAGAAATTGAGCAACCGTCCCTGGGCCAAACATCCTCAGCTGGAGATTGTTAAAGGGGATGTCCTCGATAAGAAGTCTCTGCAACAGGGGATGCTGAATTGCCGCGCAGCATACTATCTAGTCCATTCCATGAACCCGGATGTCGGGGATTTTGCCCATACCGATCGCCAGGCGGCACAAAACATGGCAGAAGCCGCTGCTGAAGTCGGATTGGACCAAATCATCTATCTCAGCGGATTGGGAGAAACGCAAGAAAAGCTCAGCCACCACCTGCAGTCCCGCACCGAAGTCGGTTTAATCCTGCGCCAGGGATCGGTCCCCGTCACCATCCTGCGGGCCGCGATGATTATCGGCTCGGGGAGCGCATCCTTCGAAATTCTCCGCTACCTGGTCGAGCGCTTACCGATTATGGTCACCCCGCGCTGGATCGACACACCCTGCCAACCGATCGGCGTGCGCAACGTCCTGCATTACTTACTGGGCTGTATCGAGACCAGCGAGACCCTTGGCGAAACCTACGATATCGGCCAGCCTGAAGTCACCAACTATCGCGAATTGATGGAGATCTATGCCGAAGAGGCCGGGTTGCCAAGGCGCTGGGTCATCCCGGTGCCGGTGCTGACTCCAAGACTCAGCTCCTACTGGATTCATCTGGTGACACCAGTACCCGCTTCAATCGCCAGACCCCTCGCCGAAGGGCTCAGCAACCCTGTGGTCTGTGAAGAGAACCGAATCACCCGTATTTTACCCCAGGAGCTGTTCGACGCTCGCCAGGCGATCCGCCTCGCGCTGGAGCGGGTCAGACATCACCAGATTGAGACCTCCTGGATCGATTCTGGCGAGATTCCACCGGTGGAATGGAGTTTCCCCGGCGATCCAAAATGGGCAGGCGGGAGTATTTGCGACGACTCGCGCCGGATCATCCTTGAGGGGACAGCCGATGAGATCTGGCCGGCAATCAGCACTATCGGCGGGGAGACTGGCTACTACTATGCTGATTGGCTCTGGGAGCTGCGCGGTTTGATGGATCGGCTATGTGGCGGAGCGGGTCTCTGCCGCGGTCGGCGGAGCCAGACAGAATTGTTTCCGGGGGATGCCATCGATTTCTGGCGCGTGGTCAAAGTCCAGAAATCAGAGTTGTTGCTCCTCTCTACCGAGATGAAACTTCCCGGTGAAGCAGTCCTTTCGTTTCAGTTGCAGCAGGTCGAGAACGGGCAGACTGAAGTGATTCAGACTGCGCGATTCTTGCCCCGCGGGCTCTTTGGCCTTTTATATTGGTACGCGGTCATGCCCTTTCACTATTTCGTCTTTAACGGCATGCTCCGCGGCATCGCCAAGGCCACAGGCCAAAACATAGTTCAGGGTCCGGAATCTTTTCAGCCATAAGGCATTCGCCCGCTCCTAATTTCCAAGCTTTTTTATGGAGATCGATATGTGTTTCTGCACAGTCAGTAATGTGGGATGGCGAAGCAAGATTCACGCGATCCCACGTTTATTTTGCTGCCTCATCACCTTAAAGTAGGAACCATCGCGGGACCGTTGTGGCAGACAGTCTCAAGAGAACTTTTTTCATAACACCCTAGTAAACCTTAGCCCCACAGTTACCCTCCTAACTGTGGGGTATTTTTTTATCCTCAACCCGCAACGCTTCCGTACTGATATCAGGTTGATCTAATCCAAACTGACCTGCCAGCGACTCTCTTTGCTAACGAATTAAGCAGCACAGCTCAATCCTTGCCCTGAAGAACCATGAATTCACCAATATTCAGTCCCTTGCTGGCGGAATGAGATATGCAGAGAAACTCGCGGTCAAGTCGGCCCCGCACTCTGGTTTCGAACTCTGTGGAGAGATTGTTATGGATATTGAACCGGCAAACCTTGATGACATTCCCAGCCTCTGCTGTCTGCTGGATCAACTCTTTGCGCAAGAAGCCGAATTCAAACCCGACCGCCAGACACAGGAGCGCGGTCTCCGCCTGATCATCGACAACCCTGAGATTGGCACCATTCTGGTTGCACGCAGCAACATCCAACTCGTCGGTATGGTCAACCTGCTCTATACAGTATCAACTGCGCTGGGAGAGAAGGTCGCCCTGCTTGAAGATATGGTCGTCAGTACTGAACACCGCGCCAATGGCATCGGCTCACAACTCCTGACCCATGCTCTAAGCTTCGCCAAACACAAGGGTTGTAAGCGCATCACATTGCTGACCGATGCCGACAACCAAAAGGCCCAGGCCTTCTACCAACGGCATGGGTTCAGTCGATCACCGATGGTGCCGCTGAGGCGAAATTTATTCTGATGGCCGGGATCACTGATGAACTGAGTTGAAAGGGGGAGAACGATCAACAGATCAGGGGGTCGGCAGGAGCAGCAACAAAACCTTGACCGCCAGGATTTTACCGATCAGGGCGACCGGATAGACAGTGGCATAAGCCGCTGGTGCGTAGGTTGTTTTTGACAGGGTTCCGGCCGCCGCCAGCCCCGAGGCACTAGTCATACCGCCGACCAGAACACCGAGGAGACGGAGAAAGCGCACGCGCAACAGCCAGAGCCCTAGCGCGGCACCGACAATAACTGGCAACAGGGTGACCAACACGCCGGAGAAGAGCAAGGCGACTCCCCTCTCCTGTAAGGTCGGGATAAAAGATGTTCCAGCCGAAGTCCCGACTGCAGCCATAAAGAGCGCCAGACCCAGATCACGAATCAAGCGGTTGCCAGCCAGCGGGACATCCCAGATCAGTGGGCCAGTCTGGTACATGGCGCCGAGCAACAGACCGGCCAGCAGGGTGCCGCCAGTGGTGCCGAGAGTCAGTGGCCCGACCAGCGGCAGCGGAACCGTTATGCGGCCGAGCAAAAAGCCGAACAGCAGCCCGACCAGGATCGGCAACAGGTTGATATCGTAGGTCGACTTGAGATCGTTACCGAACATTTTCGAAATATTACGCAGTGCGCGTTCATCACCAACGGTATGCAGCACATCGCCCAGATGGAGACGAGTGTTGACGTCGGGAACCAGATCGATCCCGCTGCGGGTGATCCGCGCGATCTGGACGTTGAAGGTTTCGCGAAAGTTAAAAAACCCGATCGTGCTGCCAACAAAACGGCGCTTGGAAACCACAATACTCTTCTTGGTCAAAACTCGGTCAAAGGCGATCTCGTTCGATATCGGCTGGCCGATGAGCAGTTCCACCTTATCAAGGTCGAGACTGCGTCCGACAACGCGCAGATGATCTCCCTGCTGCAAAACAGTATCAGCCCCGACTAAAATCGGCTCACTGGCCCCAACACGCAGCAGGCGGGTGATGGTGACCGCAGCCATCTGCTTGAGGAAGAGTGCATCGACCCGCTTGCCGAACAGGTTCGGATTGGTGACTTCCACATGGCGAAAGCTGATCGGCGGGTTGGTATCGGTCAACTCCTGGCCTAACTGTTTCTCTTCGCTGTCCAGGTTGATCCGCATCAGGCGCGGCAGAAGTTTGATGCAGAGCGCCACGCCGATGACGCCAAAACCATAGGTCACGCCGTAGGCCGCCGGAGCACGATCGTAGCCAACAATCTCAACCGCGGTGGCCAGTGATGGCGTACTGGTCATGGCACCGGAGAGCAGACCGGCACCGGTACCGGCGTCGAAACCGAAGAGCTTGCAACAGGCATAGGTCACCAGAGTACCGGTCACCGCCATGCCGATGACGGTTAAGGCCATTGCCAGACCATGACTGCGGAATGAACTGATAAATCCCGGCCCGGCCTGCAAGCCGACCGCGTAGATAAACATCGCCAGACCGATCACCTGAATCCCTGCCGGGAGGGTGACCCCGAAGTGGCCGAAGGCCAGCGCGACAAAGATGATCGCCGAGGGACCAAGAGAGAGTCCGCCCAGCCGAACCTTGCCGAGCAATTCACCGAGAACGATGATCAAAAGCAAAAGAAAAATCTGGTTGTGCAGTAAGGTCACATTTACTCCGCAATTCGCGAGGACGCTGTTGGGCTGACCTACTCGAGGTCAAAAAGGAAGGATTATACTATGGGCTAAGGATTGTCCAGTTTAAAGGTCTAACTCAAGGGGCCGCTTTCAGACCTCATCACCTCGACGTCAAAACACAGTAATAAAATGTAGATCACAAATATTGATTTAGTTAGCAAGTTTATATGTTTAGCAATCTACGAGTAAATCATAAAGAATCTTTCCTGCAATCTTGAGTTATAAATTTGTAGACAATGTTCTAATTAACCAACAACTATTAGCACTTTGAATTTAACTATTTAATTATTCTTATAATATTAACTGGTTACCAAGTTTGTTATTTTTTTATAAAAAAACATTGACAGTTTTCTTAGCTAAATCTATGGTTCTACAAAATTTAACGGGGAAGATAAACGACAATACTAAACCACTCGCAAGGGTGGGGCGGAAAACCTATAGGGTCTCTCTGAGATAGCCGGGTTGCCGAAATATCGCCAGATATTCGGTGAGCCGGCTTTTTTGCGCCTACACCGCCTGGTTCCTGACGATTACGATAAGACTAAACCACCCGCGAGGATGGGACAGAACGCTAGGGTCTCTCTGAGATAGCCGGCTCACCGAAATATCGCCAGATATTCGATGAGCCGGTTTTTTTGTGCCCTCATCGTCTCTTTCTGACGGTACACGATAAGACTAAACCACTCGCGAGGGTGGTACGGAAAGCCAAGGGTCTCTCTGAGATAGCCGGGATGCCGAAGTATCTCCTGATAATCGGTCCCGGTTTTTTTGTGTCCGGACACAGAAAAACCCGGATCCATTGGCGAAAAGGAGGTTTGTCGCACCGAAAGTCTAGGAGTTACGTGTTAGCTAAGTGTGTTGAGCTATTTAAACCTAAGTGACCTTGTAGTGGTCAACTATTTCCGGACAGCAGTTTAAGTTTTTCTTCTGCCAGGATTGGTGCGACTCCACCATTATTCTGATGCGGCCGGTACCAAT
>Ga0316202_10000923_pt1 | contig 26333 bp, 21 predicted proteins | sample 3monrhotite_MG_FD_204934 | JGI IMG/M metagenome (GOLD analysis project Ga0316202, IMG submission 204934) | Microbial mat bacterial communities from mineral coupon in-situ incubated in ocean water Damariscotta River, Maine, United States -... | ecosystem: Environmental > Aquatic > Marine >... | reverse complement strand
AGCGCCAATGACAGCACAGGCTGGTGCTGCTTGGGGTAAGTGTAAGGCTTGTCATAACTTTACCGAGAAGAAAAAAGTTGGTCCTGGTCTGAAAGGCGTTATGGATCGTGAAGCGGGCATCATGCCTAAAATGAAATATTCCAAAGCATTGGCTGCTGGTGGCTGGAAATGGGATGAAGCCAATATGCGCGCTTGGATCTGTAAGTCTAAAGATGCTGTGAAAACACTATCTGGCGATCCTAAAGCCAAAACTAAAATGCCAAATCAGAAAATTTGTGATCCAGCTAAGCAGGATGAAGTGATTGCTAAATTGAAATCTCTATAATTCATTTTTAAAATGGATTGAATGAAAAGGCGGCCCTTCGGGCCGCCTTTTTTATTACTCATCTTTTTATTGAAGAGATATTTATCCCAGAAACTTGAAGAGAAGAAGTATCAGCTTTGTGAAGGCTCTTGGTGGAGAAGGAGTTGAAAGTGACTCGCGTCTTATTCGTACAAACTGGAGATAGAACGGGCATCATAGATGCGGGTGATGACTTCCCCCATTAAGCTGGCAATAGAAAGTATGCGCACCTTACCGGTGTTTAATACTGCTTCCGGTTGCAAGATGCTGTCGGTGATGACCAGCTCATGCAGGTTGGATGCGGCCAGGCGTTCAGCTGCAGGGCCTGAGAGGACGCCGTGAGAGGCGTAGGCACTAACTTTGGTTGCACCGTGCTCTAATAGGGCTTCAGCGGCGCCACAGAGTGTTCCTGCGGTATCCACCATGTCATCAATCAGAATGCAGTGTTTGCCACTAACATCACCGATGATATTCATGACTTTAGCCACATTTGGAGCAGGGCGACGTTTATCCACAATGGCCATATCAACATGCAAACGATTTGCCAGAGCGCGTGCACGAACCACACCACCAACATCTGGTGAAACAATCATGATGTCGTCTGAGTTACTGCGTTCTTCAATGTCTTTTCCGAATAACGGAATAGCAAAAATATTATCTACAGGGATATCAAAGAAACCTTGAATCTGGGTGGCATGAAGATCCAGTGTGAGAACACGTGTGGCTCCGGCACGAGAGATCAGATCAGCTACAAGTTTAGCGGAAATAGGTGTGCGTCCTGCACTTTTTCGATCCTGGCGGGCATAACCGAAATAGGGGATTACGACACAGATATTACGGGCAGATGCGCGTTTTGCAGCATCAATGAAGATAAGCAGTTCCATGAGGTTTGCATTGGCAGGTCTGCTGGTGCTCTGGATAAAGAAGGCATCGTGACCACGGATGGTTTCTTTTACTTGAATGAAGATTTCACCATCGGAAAAACGTTGAAAATAAAGGTCACCCAATGGCTGACCAATATGCTCGCAGATTGCTTTAGAAAGCGGCGGGTTAGAAGTGCCTGAAAAAAGCCTAAGTTTCTCATGGAACATGTGCCGCTCCTGGGCATGCATAAATGCATTGCACCTGTTATTTTGAATTGGCTGGGACGGCAGGATTCGAACCTGCGCATGACGAGATCAAAACCCGTTGCCTTACCGCTTGGCCACGTCCCAATTCGTTAACTATTTACTTAACAACATTGGATGAATATCGCAGATATTACCCACATGTGTCCAGTTCGCCAGATTTAGTTGTTGCAATAAATCTGACACGTTCAATGCCTGATGATGAGAGTCAAACAGGGCTACGCAAGTAGAACCGCTGCCACTCATCCATGCTGTATCCGTCTGTTTTCGCAGCTCAGTAAGCAGTTGCGAAATAGCTGGATTCAAAAAACAGGCGCTGGCTTCAAGATCATTTACTCCGATGCCAGATGACTCGCGGCGCATAGTAGCCAGCCCTGGATGGTCGGTCAACGTGCTATCAAAATGACGGAATACCTCGGCTGTTGAAAGACCACTGCCAGGGCGAGCCAGCAGGATTGATTTTCCGGGCAGAGGATAGGGGTAATCTCTCAATGTTGCACCAATACCAGTGGCTAAACTGGCTTTTCCATACAGGAAACAGGGGATGTCAGCCCCGAACGGGGTGGCGAAATCGATCAAAGCATCGCGGTTGGCATGAATGTTCCAGAGGTTGTTAGCAGCCATGATGGCGGTAGCAGCATCAGAAGAGCCGCCACCAAGACCGGCCTGCTCCGGTATCTGTTTGTTGATATGTACGCGTAATCCGTCTTTGATGCTGTATCTGGTTTTGAGCGCTTGTAGTACCTGATGTACAAGATTTCTTTCACCGCCTAAGTGAGGTTGCGAGCAGGTGATCTGTAGTTCATCGCTGCTTTCAATGCTCAGCAGGTCACAGACTTCGGTATAGGCAAAGGCAGTGTTGAGTTCGTGCATGCCATTATCATGCACGGCAGTAACCTGTAGATAGAGATTGATTTTGGCTGGGGCTGGCAGGGTGAGCATTATTGAATGAGCAACTTGGCGACGCGGCCATGCTGGATGTCGCTGATGGTAAGCATTTGACGTTCCGCTTGCCATTGCAAACGAATAAGGCTGCCCGATTGCTTGCTCTCCCACATATTATTTTTTTTCTGATGGAAATGGGAAGGCATGTTGCCCAGTAAAATGCTGGCTAACTGGTTGGGGGGCAGCACGATACCATGTTCGGCGAGCTCTGCGGGTTGAATATCCCGCCAAAAAGGGGTTCTGTTGTCTCTGACTTCCATGTGTCTGTTGCTCCAGCGAAAATCTACAATCGTACTGCTGAAAGCATGGTTAAGGCGTAATTTTCCTGATTTCGGTTCATAGGATTGCCAGTCGATTTCAACTTGCCAGCGTCTGGATGGGTTAATGACAATCAGGCGCCCTGAAAAAGCGGGGAAGGGGCCGATATTTTGGGAGATCGGTTTGTGCGTACTGTCTACCTGATCTGCAGGAATACTCCATGAGCAGGCGCTAAGTATTGCCAGCAGGGAAATGCTTAGGCATTGAATGAAGCTTCTGTGTGAGAAGATCTTCATTGTAAGGGCGGGATTCCCTTGCTTATTTTGTTTTTAATGCGTTTTGCATTTTCATTTTTAAATTTGAGCGACTGCTGCCAGGCATTGCGGGCTCCTTGCGCATCACCTTTCTGCCATAGCATATCACCATAATGTTCAAACATAACGGCATCATCAGTAATTGCTTTCAGTGCCTGAGATTGCGTTTCAATGGCTTTGTCAAATTTTCCGCTCTTGTAATAGACCCAGGCGAGTGAATCGAGATAATACCCGTTGTCCGGTTTAAGAAGCAGGGCGCGATGAAGCAGTGCTTCAGCTCTGCCCAGCTTGATGCCCTGAATGGCATAGGTGTATGCCAGGAAGTTCATCGCCTCAGCATGGGCTGGAGTCGCTTGAAGCAGCTGATCAAGCGTGCTTTCCACCTGCTCATATTGTTTAAGGTTTTCAAATGCCACAGCACGATTAAATAGTAGTTGGGATGGTACTTTGCGGATTCCGATGGTGATATCTGTTTCATCAAGCAGTTGCTGAAGTTTGTTCTGGCTTAGACGGATAGTGGATAACATCAGCAATGCATCTAAATGCGTGGCATTCTTGCTTAGCATGGATTTTAAACGTTTCTCAGCCTGTTGAATGTCGTTGTTCATGACTGCTATGGCAGCAAGACGCAATTGCGCATCTGCAGCAAGGTTGGATTCAGATTTAATGTTCTGATAGATAGTTTGCGCTTCGTCGCTTCGTTCCAGCGCTTCCAGGCTGGCCCCCAGATAAAATAGAGAGAGGTCATCGGACTTCATCTCAACTAGCTGGCGGAACACTTTTTCTGATTCACTATAGTTTTTGATTCTGAAATAGAGCAGTCCTAAGGCTCTCATGATTTCAGGGTTGTTGCCGGAATGTTGCACCGCCTGACGATAGACCAGTATGGCTTCAGCAGGACGTTTCTCTCGTACTAGTAGTTGTCCAAGAGCCTGAGAGATGCGGAAGGCATCGGGGTGCTTAAGAAGGAAATTTCGCAAGCGAGTCTCGGCTTCTTCAATATTATTTTCCTTGATGGCCAGGGAACTCAGTAGCAGCACTGGGGTGTCATGATGAGGAGCAAGTTCTTGTGTGTGCAAGAGAGAAGATTTTGCTGCGTTGAAATTTTGTGTTTTGATAAATAACTCTGCCTTCAGCAGGTGTAAGCGGGGTAATTCACTTATCTGAAGGGCTCTATCCAGTGCTCCCAGTGCTTCATCGTTGCGATTTAAGCCTGCAAGCAGTTTGCTTTGCAACTCAAGTGCATCAAGGTGGTCGGGGTGTGAGGTGAGGAAATGCTTGATCTGTTTGAGTGCCGCTTGCATGTTATTCTGGCCTGCAAGAATGCGTATCTGTGCCAGTTCAAGGTGCTCACGCTGTTCAGGTAAAAGTGTTTGTTGTTGTAGCAGGGTCGAAATATGCTGATTTGCTTGGTTGTGATTGTCTGATTGAAGCAATAATTCAACCAGTTGAAGGTGTGGTTTGGTCGCGCTGAGATCTTTTTTAACGAGGGCTGAGAGCAGTTCGATAGCCAGAGCATATTCACCATCTTTAATGGCTCCCTGAGCAGCCAGATAGAGAAACCGGGGTTCCATCTCCAGCATATTCGTATGCTTGATTGAACTGTTTTTTGTTTCAACTGCCTGTAAAGCAGGTTTGTGTGTTTCGCATGCCGACATTGAAAATGTTAAAAACAGGAGCAGTGGAGTCAGCCATATGTTCATACCCCATGTATTCATAATGATTGTTCCTTGATTACGATGTTTTGGAAGGCGCTGGCTGATGTGTTGATTGCCCAACACTGGATATCAGCTGCTTTACCATCGCAGATACTAATGATGGGGTAGGCGAAGCCTTCCCAGGCGCTGCCAAGGTCGGTTGGCGATGGTTTGGCCGGGCAATCGGGGTGAGAGTGATAGACACCTATGATTTCAAAGGCTGTGCCTCGCAGTTCGCGGTCAATTTGTTGATATCCTGCCGGGTCGAGTTGAAAGCGGTCAGCTGCCCGTTCTTCATTGAGATTTGCAACGGGTTTAATGTCTTGAACCTGCCAACCTTCATTGCTTATTGTACCGACTAACAGGCCGCATACTTCATGTGGATAACCTGCCTCGCCAGCTTCGCGCATGATCGTCAGGCAATGGGATGGGATCTGAAGCATTGCATCTGTTGCTTGCTGATCAACTGCAGCAAGGTATTCAGGACTACGGAAGCGTTCAGGTTCATACCTTGGGGTGCGCGTTGTGCTCAATGGGAGTCTCCAGTTTTTCTAAGGAAGTCTAGTCGCTAGCCTATCGCTTACTGTCGACTTGCCAACCATTACAGCTGTTGGTTTTAGGAGCTGGTGGCGAACCAGAACCTGCATTGCTGTGTGGTCTGGGTCTGAATGCATCTTGAATTTATATTTGTAAGGTCATTGTTTTGATCGGTGAATATTTATCTCATGGATAGGTTTGTATGAATGATATGCGCAGCTATTGGAAAGAAAAAGCGCATGGATAATTGATGGGGGGCAAGGCTGTTGAGGATGTTGTTTAGAGGGCCCCGTACGAAAAAGCATTCATTTATTTAGTGAAGACCAGGCTAAAAGAAACAGGGACTGCGGTGCTGATAGAGGGGAGTTTCGCGATGTTGCGCAAGGCTTCAATTCCTTCTGCTAGTTGAAAATCTTTAGCTTTAAGTATGAACGGGGCTGTTGATGCAACCAGAACAGTGTGAGGATTGAGTTTGATGATCTGAACATCAATCTGTATCAGCTTTGTGACACCATGTAATTTTACATCAAAGTCCATCTTTGCGTGGTGTATGCTGCCTGTTTTCATGTTGGTGAGTTGATTTATCATGATTTCAGAAGAGATAGATGCTGTAGAGAAGTTGGCAATATTAAATAACATGCTTTTCATGCGTTCATTACGGACCGGAATATTCGTTTCAACACTACTTAAGTCGATTTTCACAGAGGCTTTGCCATTATTAATGGATCCTGATATTTTACTAAATGTGTGAACTTCACCTACTGAGGCTTTTTTGACTGAAATAAAATGAACTGATGAGCTGTCATTATTCAGGTCCCATTGTGCATATGCGCTGAAGGGCACAAATATTAGAAGTGTTAATGCAAGTAACTTTTTCATTGATGTATCTCCTGATTATTATTCCAATTGCATTTGTTATGGGTTTAGTGCCAGTGATAGCGCCGCGTAGTTTGCGTTCGATCAAATAGCTTGTCATGCGTTTTATTTATATATGCTTGTTTATGTCAAATAGTAGTCGGGTGTCGTTTGGAAAAATGTGATTAGTTGTTTAAATGCCGGAGTTGCTCCCGATCAACTGTGTTGCTTAGGTGGAAGTAAGATCTTGTTTATGTGGTAAAAGATTATTCTGAATAACAATGATTGAAGTGAAATAGCTGTGATTTGTAATGCCAATCAATGTGGGTAGGGCATAAAAAAGGGAAGGCGTAATGCCTTCCCTTTTTTGTCTGGGCGTTGAAACCCGGTGTTTTGATCTTAACGTTTGGAGAACTGTGGAGCGCGACGAGCCTTTTTAAGACCAGCCTTCTTACGTTCAACTTTACGAGAGTCACGAGTCAGATAGCCAGCTGCTTTTAGAGCAGGGCGTAGGCCAGCATCATATTCCAATAGAGCACGAGCCAAACCATGGCGAATAGCGCCGGCCTGACCAGAGATGCCGCCACCAGCAACAGTGACACGTACATCAATGCGACCTAATAGCTCTGCTTCAATCAAAGGTAAGATTGTTTGCTGACGAACGATCTCAACCGGGAAATAGTTTTCCAAATCGCGACCATTGACTGAGATGCGACCAGCACCAGCATTGATCATGACTCGAGCTACACTACGTTTGCGACGACCTGTGCCGCGGTATACTGTTTCTGCCATTTTAATTACTTCCTTAGTTCAATTTCATTGCTTCAGGCTGTTGTGCTGCGTGTGGGTGATCACTGCCAACATAAACCTTAAGCTTTTTAAGCATAGAGCGACCCAATGGGCCTTTTGGCATCATACCTTTTACAGCTGCTTCAATGATGCGCTCAGGATGTTTCTCACGCTGTTTCTCTAGTGTGATGCTTTTTAGGCCACCAGCAAAACGAGTGTGATGATAATATATTTTATCGGTCTCTTTGTTACCGGTGACGCGGATCTTTTCAGCATTGATAACAATGATGTGATCGCCACAATCTGCGTGTGGGGTATACTCAGGGCGATGTTTTCCACGTAGTACAGTAGCAAGCTGTGTAGCTAAACGACCAAGTACTAGGTCAGTGGCATCAACAACAAGCCAGTTACGTTCAATATCGCCGGGGCGAACAGTCCAGGTAGACATAAATCTCTCCGTATTTGCAATGGTTCTAGGCATCCATCTAAAGTGTTTTAAACTTTGGGTCTGCCTTGCAAAGGCGGTGCATTATAAGAGGGGTATGGGTGATGTCAAATGCCATCATGCAATTATATTGCTGTTTAGTGGTAAATAAAAAAAAAGGCGGACCATTTGGCCCGCCTTTTTGGTGAAAATTACTTCAGTTGTGAACTTATTTGTAGAAGCCGATCATCTCTTCCAAGGATTTAGCCTTGATGGAAGATGCCTGACCTGCAGAACCAAATGCTTCAAAACGCGCTTTACAGATCTCTCTCATAGCATCTTTAGCTGCTTTGAAGAACTTGCGAGGATCGAAGTTAGATGGGTTTTCTTGCAGGTGACGACGAACCGCGCCGGTAGAAGCCATACGAAGGTCAGTATCGATGTTTACTTTACGAACACCGGATTTGATGCCTTTAACGATCTCTTCAACAGGAACGCCGTATGTTTCGCCCATTTCTCCACCATATTCATTGATGATAGCCAACCACTCCTGAGGAACTGAAGAGGAGCCATGCATAACCAGATGGGTGTTTGGCAGAGCAGCGTGAATTTCCTGAATACGGTCAATGCGTAGTACTTCACCTGTTGGTGGTTTGGTGAATTTGTAAGCGCCGTGAGATGTGCCAATGGCGATAGCCAAAGCATCAACATTGGTCTGGTCAACGAAATCAACAGCTTCATCAACACCAGTCAACAGCTGATCCATGTCCAGTTTTCCAACTGCACCATGGCCGTCTTCTTCACCCATTTCGCCAGTTTCCAGAGAACCAAGGCAACCAAGTTCGCCTTCTACAGAAACGCCGCCAGCATGCGCCATGTCTACAACATTTTTAGTTACTGCAACGTTATATTCAAAAGAAGAAGGTGTTTTGCAATCAGCTTTCAGAGAGCCATCCATCATGACAGATGAGAAGCCGGACTGGATTGAGCGCAGACAAACTGCTGGCTCAGAACCGTGATCCTGATGCATTACAACTGGGATGTGTGGGTACTGCTCAATTGCTGCATCAATCATGTGACGCAGGAATGGTTCGCCAGCATATCCACGTGCACCAGCAGAACCCTGCATGATGACCGGTGAATTTACTTCGTTAGCAGCTTCCATGATGGCATGAACCTGCTCCATGTTGTTTACATTGAATGCTGGCATGCCGTAGCTATTTTCAGCTGCGTGATCCAGTAATTGACGTAATGAAATTAAAGCCATTTCTCTCTCCTTGTGTTTTAGCGGGCATATTATGCCCAATTATTAGGTTCGTATGAACTATTAAGTTTATGCTTCTTTAGTGAACACTTCGCCTACACGTACAACTTTCATTGTGTTGGTGCCACCGGCTTCACCCATTGGGGTACCCAAAGTCATGATGACCAGATCTTCTTTGGAGACTAGTTTGTCATAAAGCATCATAGACATGACATCGCGTGTGGCCTGGGGTGCATCTTTGGCTTTATAGTTATCTGATACAGGTTTTGGAATAACATTCCTGAACAGTGTAACGCGTCCGGCTGTTTCAGCTGATGGTGTCAGTGCGTAAATAGGACATTTGGTCAGATGGCGGGACATGTACAGTACGGTGTTACCACTCTGTGTGAATGATGCAATCGCAGTGATTGGCATCATATGCGATGTTTCCATGGCCTGACGAGCAACACACTCATCGATAGATTGTGGTGGAAAACGCGGGTCACGGGTTGAAGAAGATGGTAATACGCGCTGCTTTTCAGTTTCGATACAGGTGCGGTGCATGGCCTCTACGGCTTCCAGAGGGTATTTACCTGCTGCAGTTTCACCTGAGAGCATAATGGCATCAGTGCCGTCAAGTACTGCATTTGCACAGTCATTCACTTCAGCTCGTGTCGGGATCGGGTTTTCACACATGGATTCCATCATCTGAGTGGCGACGATGACCGGTGTGTTATGTTTTGGTGCTTCACGCAGAATGCGTTTCTGTACTGGTGGTACAGATGCATCGCCAATCTCAACACCGAGGTCGCCACGGGCTACCATGACAACATCAGATGCTTCCAAAATGGATGTGAGGTTTTCTGGCAGAACCGCTTCAGCACGTTCAACTTTGGCTACTAGACCGGCGTTGCTGCCTTCGGCACGTACCAAAGAGCGCGCATAGTCCATATCCGCACCATTACGCGGGAATGATATAGCAACATAATCGACACCAATTGCACAAGCTGTTTTGATGTCTATTTTATCTTTTTCGGTCAAGGCAGCAGCAGAAAGGCCTCCACCTGCACGATTGATCCCTTTGTTGTTGGAGAGTACACCGCCGATAATCACGGTACAGTGAATTTCCTGTCCGACTACTTTATCGACATCCATAACAAGCAGGCCATCGTTAAGCAGTAGGCGTGCACCCGGTACAACATCACCGACCAATTCTTTATAGGTCAGCCCAACACGCTCATCATCACCTTCATCCAGACTCATGGCACCATCAAGGATAAAGTGTTGCCCTGGAGTGAGCATGGTTTTTCCGGTCTTGAATTTTCCACAGCGGATTTTAGGACCCTGCATGTCTGCAAGAATACCTACGCATACGCCATTGTTTTTGGCCGCCTCGCGCACATTTTTTGCACGCATCTGGTGCTCTGCCGCGGAGCCATGTGAGAAGTTCAGACGAACAACATTGACTCCCGCTTTAATTAATTTATCCAGCATTTCCGGAGATTCGGAGGCAGGACCTAATGTTGCTACAATTTTAGTTCTACGAAAATCAGTCACTTAAGCGGCACGTCCTTCTAACATAGTTACGGCTGGCAGATCTTTGCCTTCCAAAAATTCGAGGAAAGCACCGCCACCGGTGGAGATATAAGATACTTTGTCTGCAATACCATACTTATCAACGGCTGCGAGTGTGTCACCGCCACCTGCAATAGAGAATGCATTGGATTCAGCAATAGCTAAAGAGATTGCTTTAGTGCCTTCGCCGAATTGATCAAATTCAAATACGCCAAGCGGGCCATTCCAAACGATGGTGCCAGCGTTTTTAATGATTTCAGCAAGTTCTGCTGCTGAATCAGGGCCGATATCAAAAATCATGTCATCTTCGAGGCATGCATCTGCAGCTTTCAGTGTTGCAGCAGCTGTAGGGGAGAACTCTTTAGCACAAACAATGTCAGTCGGTACCGGGATACTGCCACCATTGGCTACAGCATCTGCAGTCAAGCGTTTGCAGGTATCAATCAGGTCTGCTTCATAGAGGGATTTACCAACAGGGTAACCTGCTGCAGCAATAAAGGTGTTGGCGATACCGCCACCTACAACCAGTTGATCCACTTTAGTAGCCAGGGATTCAAGTACGGTCAGTTTGGTGGATACTTTAGAGCCACCAACGATAGCAACCATTGGGCGGGCTGGGTTATCCAGTGCTTTACCTAGTGCTTCCAACTCACCAGCCAGAAGAGGGCCAGCGCAAGCAACTGGTGCATAAACACCAGCGCCGTGGGTAGAGGCCTGTGCACGGTGTGCAGTGCCGAATGCATCCATAACATAGATGTCACACAGGGCTGCATATTTCTTGGATAGTGTCTCTTCGTTCTTCTTTTCACCAGCGTTAAAACGTACATTTTCAAGCAGTACCACTTCGCCGTCAGCCACATCAAAACCACCATCAAGGTAGTCGCGGATCAAACGAACGGGTTTGCCTAAAAGACCAGAGAGATGATCTGCAACAGGCTGTAGGGAGTTTTCTTCGCTGAACTCACCTTCAGTCGGGCGACCAACATGAGACATTAGCATAACTTTAGCGCCAGCATCAGCGGCATGCGTAATGGTAGGCATGGATGCGCGGATGCGGGCATCGGAAGTTACCTTGCCATCTTTGATCGGCACATTCAGGTCTTCGCGAATCAGTACGCGTTTACCAGCCAGATCGAGGTCGGTCATTTTGATTACAGACATTCTCATACTCCTTTAGTGGTAGGTCATGACCTTAACCATATAGATGGCAAGATGATGACATTGTGTTAATCAACAACGTGTGAACGTTTGTCGTTGCTTGCTTATCAATTATTTTCAATCCGTAAACAGGCAATGACAAACGTGGGAACCTGGCGGCCCCCACGTCTTTGTCTTATTTAGCTACGTGACGAACCAGGTTCATCATGTTGCAGGTGTATCCGTACTCATTGTCATACCAGGCAACCAGTTTAACGAATGTGCCATCAAGTGCGATACCAGCGCCAGCATCAAAGATGGATGAGTTTTTGCAGCCACGGAAGTCAGTAGAAACAACTTTCTCGTCAGTGTAGCCGAGAGTGTCGCTCATTGGACCATCAGCGGAAGCATCCTTCATGGCAGCACAGATCTCTTCGTAAGTTGCGTCTTTCTCAAGCTCACAAGTCAGATCAACAACAGATACGTCAGAAGTCGGTACGCGGAATGCCATGCCAGTCAGTTTGCCGTTCAGTTCAGGGAGAACGATACCTACCGCTTTAGCAGCACCGGTAGAAGATGGGATGATGTTTTCCAGAATACCACGGCCACCGCGCCAATCTTTGTTAGAAGGTCCATCAACAGTCTTCTGGGTAGCAGTTGCAGCGTGAACGGTAGTCATCAGGCCACGTTTAATGCCGAAGTTGTCGTTGATGACCTTAGCCATTGGAGCCAGGCAGTTGGTAGTACAAGATGCTGCAGAAACGATAGATTGACCAGCATATTCGTCATGGTTAACACCATAAACGAACATTGGAGTTTCACTATCCTTAGCAGGAGCTGACTGAACAACTTTCTTAGCACCAGCATCAATGTGAGCCTGGCAGCTTTCAGTTGTCAGGAAGAAGCCAGTGCAATCGATAACGATGTCTGCGCCAACTTCATCCCATTTCAGGTCAGCAGGGTTGCGCTCTGCAGTCAGACGGATGTTTTTGCCATCTACAACCAGGTTGTTGCCATCTACAGAAACATCACCGTCGAAACGGCCATGTACTGAGTCATATTTGAGCATATATTCAAGATAATCTGCATCCAACAAGTCGTTGATGCCTACGACTTCCATGTCTTTGAAGTCTTTTGCGATAGCGCGGAACACCATGCGGCCGATACGGCCAAAACCATTAATACCAATCTTAGTTGTCATTTATCTCTCCTCTCTCTTATTTTGTTTTATTAAGCAACTTCGTTTACTGCAGCGACTACCGCTTCAGTGGTGATACCGAATAGCTTGTATAGTTCACCAGCAGGAGCTGATTCACCGAATGTGTCGATGCCGATAACTTTACCGTTCAGGCCAACGTATTTAGCCCAGAAACCAGTTACACCAGCTTCAACTGCAACACGTGCGTTAACAGATGCTGGAAGTACAGATTCTCTGTATGCTGCATCCTGCTTGTCGAATGCGTTGGTGGATGGCATAGAAACAACACGAATCTTCTTGTCAGTAATGGCAGCTGCAGCTTCCATTGCCAGAGATACTTCTGAACCAGTACCAATGATGATGGCGTCAGGCGTGCCTTCACAGTCTTTCAGGATATAGCCACCACGTTCGATCAGTTTGATCTGATCTGCAGTACGGTTCTGGTGTGGAAGGTTTTGACGGGAGAAGACCAGTGATGATGGGCCAGTCTGGTTTTTTACAGCAACTTTCCAGGATACAGCAGATTCAACTGCATCACATGGGCGCCATACATCCATATTTGGAATCATGCGCAAGGTTGCAGTCTGCTCAACAGGCTGATGTGTTGGGCCATCTTCACCAAGACCGATGGAGTCATGGGTGAATACTTCGATATGACGCACTTTCATCAATGCAGCCATGCGTAGTGCGTTGCGTGCATATTCAGAGAACATCAGGAATGTTGCGCCGTAAGGTACGAAACCGCCGTGCAGAGAGATGCCATTGATCATTGCAGCCATGCCGAATTCACGCACGCCGTAGTTGACGTAGTTACCATCGTCGTGTTCACAAACAGGTTTAGCTTCAGGCCATAGTGTGAGATTAGAGCCAGCCAAGTCAGCAGAACCACCCAGAAATTCAGGTGTCAGTTTAGCCAGTGCAGCAATCGCGTTCTGAGAAGCTTTACGGGAAGCAATAGTTTCACCTTTAGCATCAACTTCAGCAATAAATGCATCTACACCAGCATCCCAGTCAGATGCGAGTTCGTTGTTCAGGCGACGTTTAAGTTCAGCTGCTTCTGTTGGGAATGCAGTTGCGTAAGCATCAAAACGAGCGTCCCATTCAGATTCTGCAGTAGCGCCTGCATCTTTGTTATCCCAGCCAGCATATACGTCTGTAGGAATTTCGAATGGTGCAGAGTCCCAGCCCAGTTCTTTACGAACCAGTGCGATCTCTTCATCACCAAGGGCTGCACCATGGCAATCATGTGAGCCAGCTTTGTTAGGAGAACCAAAACCGATGATGGTTTTACAGCAGACCATAGTTGGTTTGCCTGTTTCGGCTTTGGCAGTTTCGATGGCAGCTTTAATTTCATCAGCGTCGTGGCCATCAACGTTGCGGATTACCTGCCAGCCATATGATTCAAAGCGGCCTGGGGTATCATCAGTGAACCAGCCTTCAACTTCACCATCGATCGAGATGCCATTGTCATCCCAGAATGCAATAAGTTTGCCCAAGCCTAATGTGCCAGCCAGAGAACAAGCTTCGTGTGAGATGCCTTCCATCAAACAACCATCACCCAGGAATACATAGGTGTTGTGATCGACAATGTCGTGACCTGGTTTGTTGAATTGAGCTGCCAGAGTCTTTTCAGCCAAAGCCATGCCAACACCGTTGGTGATACCCTGACCTAGAGGACCAGTCGTGGTTTCAACGCCTGGTGCATAACCGTACTCTGGGTGACCAGGAGTGCGGGAGTGTAGCTGACGGAACTGTTTCAGATCATCAATTGCAAGATCATAACCAGTCAGGTGTAGCAGGGAGTAGATCAACATAGAGCCATGACCATTTGACAGAATGAAACGGTCGCGATCAGCCCAGTTTGGGTTGGTCGGGTTGTGTTTCATATAGTCATTCCAAAGAACTTCGGCGATATCTGCCATGCCCATCGGGGCGCCCGGGTGTCCGGAATTTGCTTTCTGAACGCTATCCATTGCAAGTGCACGAACGGCGTTGGCCAGGTGTCTACGGCTGCTATTACTCATGTGGTTTCAATCCCCTTTTCATATTAATAATTAGATCTGTTTCAAACGATATGGCGGAACATTATATATACATATAGACATGTATGCCAAATCAATACTTATACCCCACCCATAAGGGGTCCTTATGGGTGGGGTATGGTTGCTCGTTGTTTCAGTGTTTAGATGTGTAGTGTGGTCTGAACACGGCGAATATTGCCCACCGAGCCAGATAAGATGACGGTATCTGTTACCATGTATTTACCATCTACATCACTACCAGTTTTAACATGGTCAACATATTCGCCACTGGTCAGGCCGGTAGCAATGAACATGCAATCATCAGAGGTTACCAGCTCGTCGCGCGTCAGATATCTCTCTGTGTCGATGCCTTCTTTTTTACATAATTCAATTTCGAAGTCTTTTTGAGGAGCCATGCGGCCAAACATCTCAGCACCCATTGCACGTGCAGCGCATGCGGTTACGATACCTTCTGGAGTGCCACCAATGCCGAATAGCGCATCAGAGCCCATGTTGAGAACGGCCTGGATCGCACCATTCACATCACCATCCGTTGCCAGGCGCACTTTAGCGCCACAAGCATAAATCTCTTGTATCAGCTGTTGGTGACGCGGTTTGTCCAGTACGAAGACAGTAATCTCAGTAATATCTTTTTTCAGTGCTTCTGCCAGCTGGGTTAAGCGCACTTCAACAGATGCTGTAGGGTCAATTTTGCCACGTGCGGCTTTTGGATAAACCTGTTTTTCCATATAGAAACATGCACCAGGGCGGTACATCGTGCCAGCAGGGGCTGCAGCCAGTGTTACAATAGAGCCAGATGCGTCTCTTGCGAACAGGTTTGTGCCTTCGATGGGATCAACTGCGATATCAACGCCGATGCCACGACCATTGCCGACTTCTTCATCATCATACAGAGCAGGGGCTTCATCTTTAGCGCCTTCACCAATGACAATAACGCCTTTCATCTTCACTTGATTAATGCGCTCACGCATAGCATCAACAGCGAAGCCATCACCTTCATCTTTCTGGCCGGAGCCAACAAACGGTGCACAAGCGCGGGCGGCTGCCTCGCACACTTCTACCAATTCAATTTTTAGATCACAAACGGTGTTCATGCGTGTTCCCCCTCGAATTCTTGATGCAAAAATTATTTTTCGCAGCCGCACGCTAGCGGATTTTCATGCGGAATGCGACCCTAATGGCTTATGTTAAGGAAAAACCTTGAATTCCATTGTAATATTGAGTTGACGAATGAGTTTTTCCTGAACCTGACTGCTGCAGGCTGCAAGAATTGGTGATGAAAGTGCGTGGCAGGGGAACAGGGGGCGGCCAGAAAAATCACCTATATTCCCACCTGCCTCCTGAACGATCAGACTGCCAGCTGCAAAATCCCAAATTTTTTCTCCGCCATGTACGATGAAGTGACCACGTCCAGTCGCCAACCAGGCCCATTCTAGTGCGCAGCTGCCAATATTACGTTGGCTGCGGTAGGAGCGGTCGCAGGCCATGGATATCGCTGTGTCGCGTTGCAATCGTTTGAAGTCTATATAGCCAACAGCTTCTTCGAGGCGTTCAACTGAAGAGCACTGGATGGGTAGGTCGTTGAGGAAAGCGCCAGTATTGCGAGAAGCGCTGAAAGTCTCCTGTCGTACAGGGTCATAAATACAGGCCAGCTGTGGTATGCCGAATTCTATCAATGCAAGTGAGATCGCAAAGCCGGGAAAGTTTGCGATGAAGTTGCTGGTGCCATCGAGTGGATCCAGACACCAGTAACGACCTTTGCTATCTTTAAGGCATTGTAGTTGCTCAGATTCGGACATCTCTTCGCCTAAAAAAGCGATGCTGCTATCGAGCTCGATTAATTTTTCTTTAATGAATTGTTGGCAAGCCAGATCGATTTCAGTGACAACGGAGCCATCAGGTTTTTGAGTTGTTTGAATAGATTTGTGATAACCAGGCAGAATAATCTCTTTGCCGGCCTGTTGAATAATATTGATGAGTGCTTGCAGCGAAATTTTAGATCTGTGCTCGGTCATTTGTCTCTTCTCTTTTTTTTGATGCAGGCGTAATCATATCAAACCTGTACCTCTGTGCATATTGATGATGTCATCACTATGCATTAATCGTTATCATGCAGCTACTTTTTCACAGGAGGATTGTAATGGCTTTAACAGGTAAGATGGTAATCGGTCAGTCAGGAGGCCCTACATCAGTGATTAACCAGTCACTGGTTGGTGCGATACTCGCGGCACGAAAGCAGGCCAATATTACCGGAATTCTGGGTGCGAAACACGGAATTGCCGGTATTATGAAGGAAGATTTTATTGATCTGACTACGCAGAGTGATGATGAGCTTGAGCTGTTGGCGAATACGCCGGCTGCAGGTTTAGGTTCTGTGCGTTTGAAGCCTGGGAAAGTTGAGTGCGAGCGTGTGTTTGAAGTATTCAGGAAAAATGATGTGCGTTATTTCTTTTATATTGGTGGCAATGATTCAGCCGAAACAGCGCATATTATTGCTGAAATGGCCAAAGAAGCGAATTATGACTTTTGCACGATTCATATTCCCAAAACCATCGATAATGATTTGAGAGTAACAGATCACTGTCCTGGTTTTGCCTCAGCAGCACGTTTTGTTGCATTGGCATTTATGGGTGATGATCGTGATAACGCCGCTTTAGCGGGTATTAAAATCAATATTGTGATGGGGCGTGATGCCGGTTTCTTAACTGCTGCTTCAGCTTTAGCTCGCCAGTCTGATAGTGATGGCCCGCATTTGATCTATCTGCCTGAACGTACGTTTGATGTGGCTAAGTTTCAGTCTGATGTGAAAGCGGCTGTAGTGAAGTTTGGTCGCTGCGTGGTGGCGGTATCTGAAGGTATTACCGATGCAGATGGTAATCCTGTCATGACCAGTGGTGAACGTGATTCTCATGGTAATTTGCAGCTTTCAGGTTCGGGCGCTTTGGGCGATTTTCTTTCAGCTAAAGTGAAAGAAGCATATGCTGGTGAAACTGTACGTGTGCGTGCAGATACCTTTGGTTACTTGCAGCGCAGCTTTGCTTCGATTGTTTCACCCATTGATGCAGAAGAGGCACGTATGGTTGGAGCGCACGGGGTAAATCATGCCGTAGAGACTGGTGAGCCGGGTTCTGTGGCAATTCGTCGCATCTCCAGTGTTCCGTATGCCAGTGAGTGTTTTGTGACACCGTTATCTACAGTGGCGCGCGAAGCGACTGAAATGAAAGATGAATATATTAACGAAGCCGGTAATGATGTGACCCAGGCCTGGCTCGATTATGTAAGTCCACTGGTAGGTGATTTGCCTAAAATCGGCAGATTGTTCTAAGAGATACGACACGACGTCATATGAAGAAGGGTTGCCAGAGGCAGCCCTTTTTCATGTCGTTATAAGGTGCTCATAGGGTGCCCTTACATTGACTTGGTCACATACATTGGACAGTGTGCGCGCCCAAAAATCAAGCTTCATGATGTATCCTACAAAAGGTGAGATAATGACAACAAAAGCAACAAAAAATACTACTCCCAAATATGATATTACCAATGTGCCGCCAGTTGGTGCGACCAGTTATGATCTGGTCAATGGTATTCAGCGCCATTTTGTGCGTACGCTGGGGCAGGATAACCGCTCCCATTTAAGTCACTATAATTATCAGGCGCTGGCATTCACTATTCGCGATCGCATGATGGAGTGCTGGAAAGAGAGTCGTGAAGCGAGTCGTGAATCAGATGGGCGCAGAGCTTATTATTTGTCGCTGGAGTTCTTGATGGGCCGTGCGATGGGTAATGCTATGTTGAACCTAGGTCTGGATGAACAGGCTGAACAGGCGATGCACGATCTTGGTATTGATCTCGAAGAGATGATTGATGAAGAGCATGATGCTGGTCTTGGTAATGGTGGTTTGGGCCGTTTGGCAGCCTGTTTTGTGGATAGTTGTGCTACCCTGCAACTGCCTGTTACCGGATACGGTATTCGTTATGAATACGGCATGTTTCGTCAGCTGATCAAAGATGGTGCGCAATTGGAAGAGCCGGATCATTGGTTGAAAAATGGCAATATTTGGGAGATTGCACGTCCTGAATATGAACAGCGTATTCATTTCGGTGGTCGTACCGAACAGTACCGTGATGACGCAGGTGTTCAGCGTTGTCGTTGGGTTGATGCCAATGATGTATTGGCAATCCCTTATGATACCCCGGTTCCGGGTTATAAAAATGGCACGGTGAACACCCTGCGCTTATGGAAATCAGCAGCTACAGATGAATTTGATCTGGGTGAATTCAATGCAGGTAGTTATCCTGAATCAGTTGCTGCTAAAAATGATGCAGAGCATATCTCTATGGTGTTGTACCCGAATGACTCCAGCGAAAACGGTAAAGAGCTGCGCTTAAGACAGCAGTATTTTCTGGCCAGTGCCAGTATTAAAGATGTGATCCGCCGCTGGACAGAAAAGAACGGTAATGATTTTACCGATTTTGCCGCCAAGAACTGTTTCCAGCTTAATGATACGCACCCGACTGTTTCTGTTGCTGAGTTGATGCGCATCCTGATGGATGAGTATCACCTTGAGTGGGATGATGCATGGGCGATTACCAGCAAGACCATGGCTTATACCAATCACACCCTGTTGCCGGAAGCACTGGAACGCTGGCCTGTATATCTGTTTGGTCGTTTGTTGCCGCGTGTGTTGGATATTATTTATGAAATTAATGCGCGTTTCCTCTCTGAAGTAGCCAAACACTGGCCTGGTGATGTGGCGCGTCAGCGCCGTATGTCGATCATCGAAGAGGGTGATGTGCAGCAGGTACGCATGGCTTATCTGGCTATTGCGGGCAGTTTCTCGGTCAATGGTGTGGCTCAATTGCATTCTGATCTATTGGTAGAAGGTCTGTTCGCTGACTTTTACGCTATGTGGCCAGAAAAATTCAACAACAAAACCAACGGTGTGACGCAGCGCCGCTGGATGGCTATGTGCAATAAACCGATGTCTGCATTGATCAATGAAACGATTGGCGAAGGTTGGGTAACCAAACTGAGCGAATTGCGTCAGTTGGCACCATATGCTGAAAAGGCCGCTTTCCGTAAAAAATGGGCTGCTTGTAAACGTCTGAATAAAGAACGCTTGTCAGAAATTGTTGAGCAGGAATGTGGTGTGCAGTTTAGTCCTGATGCGATGTTTGATGTGCAAGTGAAGCGTATTCATGAATACAAACGTCAGTTGTTAAATGTGTTGCATGTGATTCATCTCTATGACCGCATCAAACGTGGTGATACCGCCAACTGGACCAACCGTTGTGTATTGATCGGTGGTAAAGCGGCTCCTGGTTATTATATGGCTAAACAGATCATCAAGCTGGTAAGTAATGTGGCTGAAGTGGTGAATAACGATCCTGAAGTGGGTGATAAACTTAAAGTGGTGTTCTTCCCGAACTACCGTGTATCTGCTATGGAAATCATTGCTCCGGCTACTGATCTTTCTGAACAGATTTCAACAGCTGGTAAAGAAGCATCCGGTACCGGCAATATGAAGTTCATGATGAATGGTGCCATGACCATTGGTACGCTTGATGGTGCCAATATTGAAATTCGTGAAGAAGTTGGTGAAGAGAACTTCTTCCTGTTTGGTCTGACTGCTGAAGAGGTTGAAGCGACACGTGGACACTATGATCCAAGTGCTATTATTGCCGCTGATGAAGATTTCAAGCGTGTGATGGAACTGTTGGAGTGTGGTCACTTCAGTCAATTTGAACCGGGTCTGTTCTCATCCATTACCCATGCTATTCGTGGCAATGATGATCCATGGTTGGTTGCAGCTGATTTCCGTACCTATATTGATGCCCAACAGCGTGCTGCTGATGCTTATCAGGATAAAAATGCATGGTTGCGCATGAGCATCTTGAATACGGCCTACAGCGGTAAATTCTCTACCGATAGAACGATGGAAGATTACAACCGTGATATCTGGAAACTGGAACCTCTGAAAATGAAATAAGCCTGTTGTAAGGTTTTTTAAAAGGGGCGAACAGGCTAAGTCTGTTCGCCCCTTTTTTTGGTTCATCGCGTATTAGCGGGAGCCATCAATTTCTGGCAGCTGATCGACGTTACTCAATCATAAAAACAGCCAGCCACGAATACACACGAACTTTCACGAATAATAATCAGTGTACATTTGTGAAATCTTGCTCGAGGCAGACTCTCCATTTTTACTATTTACCTGATGGCTGATGTTTGTCATATAGATGAGTTGAAGCAATAAACTGTCTTGTCATTCGTGGCTAGTTTATCGATCTTGTCACAGTTGCCTGTTCCTCGTATGCCCAAAGCAGCATTCCCTGGCTTCTGCGATGATTTTTTTATGGCGCTATGAATGCTGGTTATTCATATCTATGTTTTTATTTGAGTTTATTCAGTTTGAGTTCGGCTTTGCCTGCGCTTTTTTCCCGGATGGCGTCATCCAGTTCTGACTCTTTTCCACGCTCAACATCGATATGCAGCTGAACATTATCAAGGTAGATATTTTCATTGATCGTTATTCCAGCGCTTTCAAGCAGATGCCGTATATTGCTCTCCAGTGCAAAAGGGGTGTGTACGATTGCAGGAATAGTGATGACACGCTGAGCAAGGGGAAGGGCATCAATAGCCTGCTGAACCGAACTTGAGTACGCCCGAACCAGCCCGCCAGCACCAAGTTTAATTCCGCCGAAATATCGCGAGATAACAACAACAATCTCACCGATCTGTTTGTGTTGCAGTACATTGAGCATAGGTTTTCCTGCTGTGCCCTGAGGTTCCCCAGCATCAGAACAAGCCCGTTCAATCGATTCAATCGGATGGCCTGCAATATAGGCCCAGCAGTGGTGGCGTGCATCGGGTTCACGCTTTCTGATCTGTTCGATAAATGCCAGTGCATCGGCTCTGCTTTCAGCGTGGCCAATATCCGCAATAAAACGACTGCGTTTAATCTCCTGTTCAACAGAGATGCTTCTGGCCGGGATATGGTAAGATGAAACCAAAGAAGGGTTACCTTGCTGGTGCGATAGCGGCAGCCCCGAGCAGGCCTGCATTATCGGCCAGCGTGGATTGTAGAACCGTGATTTTCCCTTTCAGCGGTGGAATGAGGTTGGTGTCGAGTGTTTCTACCAGAGCAGGGTGAATGATGGGCCATGCACCGCTGAGGCCGCCACTCACTGTAATGGTGGAAATATCCAGTAATTTTACAGTTTCTGCTATAGCCATACCAAGATAGCGAGCAGCCTGTGTGAGGGTGGCCTGAGCTATGGCATCGCCAGCACAGGCTTTGTCATAAATCTCTTTGGCACTGCAATGCAGGCCGGTTTTTTCTGCATAGGTTTGTATCACTGCTGTGGCAGATGCATAGCTTTCCAGACAGCCAATGTTGCCGCAGCCACATGGGCGACTGTTTGTAGGTGAACGTTCAACACAGAGGTGACCAAATTCCATCGCCATACCGTGTTCACCACCATAAGGTGTTTGATTGAGAATAAGTCCGCCACCAACGCCTGTACCAAGCGTGATATGCAGCAGGTTCTCCTCTCCATTCCCCGCTCCAAAACGGTGTTCACCAATGGCTGCGCAGAGTGCATCATTTTGTACGGCTACAGGTTTTTCTATGCTGTTACTCAATAGCTCAGCCAGTCGGAAGTCGTGCAGTAGAGGCAGATTAGGGGAGGATGCAAGCACACCGGTTTGGCCATGAAAAAAACCGGGGAAGCCTATGCCGACAGCGTGAACTGTGTAGCAGCTTTGTTTAAGGAAGGTGTGGATGCTATGACTTAGTGTCGTGATGATATGTGTTTCTGCCGCAAGTTGAGATGCAGCACTGTGCAGGCTTAATTCAGCCTGCACGCGTGATTCATCCAGTATCTTTCCTGCCTGATCGATGATGGCCAAACGTAGGTTGGTGCCGCCAATGTCAGCGGCCAGAATGTGGTGCATCTATTTTGGATCTGCCAACAGCTGTTGATACAGGCCTACATAATCACCGGCTGAAGCTTCCCAGGATGAATCGCGTTTGAGGGCATTGCAGCGTATGCGCGCCCAAACAGCCGGGTTGCGATACAGTTCAATAGCCTGTTCAAGCGCAACATCAAATGCTTCCGGCGTTGCATCTGAGAAATGTACTCCAGTGGCTTTGCTTTTGTTGTCAGCATAATCAATGACGGTGTCTTTCAGGCCGCCTGTGGCGCGTACCACAGGTACCGTTCCATAGCGCATGGCCATCAACTGGCCGAGACCACAAGGCTCAAAACGTGATGGCATCAGAAAGATATCTCCACCGGCATAAATCTGGCGCGCCAGTGTTTCGTTAAAACCGCGATAGAAATACATTTGACTCGGATTGGCATCAGCCAGCTGATGTAGCGCATATTCACTATGCGGGTCACCGGAGCCAAGGATAGCCAGTTGATAACCACGCTCGATCCAGCGTCCGGCATTGGCCAGTAACAGGTCGATGCCTTTCTGATCAGCCAGACGTGAAATTAATACCAATAGGGGAGTATCATCTGAAACATTCAGTCCACATGACTCTTGCAAAGCCTGTTTGCATCTGTTTTTACCGGTGACTTTTGAAGCTCCGAAAGGGGCTTCAATCGCTTGATCTTTGCTAGGATCCCAATCGTCGATATTTAGACCGTTCACAATGCCGGAGAGTTTATAACGGTGATTTTGTAAAAAACCTTCCAGTTCACAGCCGTATTCAGGTGTGAGGATTTCTTCAGCATAAGAAGGGCTGACGGTGGTGACAGCCTGGGCGGATGCAATGCCTGCTTTCATGCAGTTGATCTGGTGGTGGAATTCAAATCCGTCAGGGTGGAAATGATGGCTGGGAATACCAAGGCGATGTATCCAGTCTGCACCAAAATTACCCTGATAGGCGAGATTATGAATGGTAAACACACACTGGGCGTCAGCAATTTCAGGATGATGCTGATACTGTGTCTTCAACAGAAGCGGGATCATGCCTGTTTGCCAGTCATGGCAATGTAGAATATCAACCGTAGCGCCCAGTTGAGCAGCAGTTTCAAGTGCGACGCGACTGAACAGGAGATAGCGCAGCAGATTATCATCGTAAGCCCCGCCTGCAGGACCGTACAGCCCGTCACGGTTATAGAGGTCATCTTGTTCGATAAGTAAGAAAGAGAGCCCATCGACAACGGCTTCATGCAATGGACAGTGGCGCTGTACGCCATCAGCCCACATCTCAATACTTCTACCTAATGCCCGGGTTGCAATGCCTGATGCTGCAATATGCTGGCGATAAAATGGCATGATGACGGTGACTTTATGACCCAGATGTTGCAGTGCATGAGGTAATGAACCTGCGACATCCGCCAGCCCTCCGGTTTTTGCCAATGGTGATGCTTCTGAAGCGATGAAAACGATATTGAGTCCTGTCATTATTCCCCCCTGAATGCGACGATGCTAGCACACTCTGATGCATATCAGGAAATGCATAAACATCTCTTAACAATGTCCTGATTAGAGACAGACTGCTTGGTCTTTTTGCCTTGTGCAGCTATCCTGTTGCCAATGAACAGGGAACCTGGGAGGGCGCGTGTCTGAATTAACGCAACTGGATGAATGGAAAAAACTGGTAGCACATGCGGAAGAGATGAAACAGATGCATATGCGAGATCTGTTTGCTGCTGATCCTGAACGGTTTAATAATAATTCCATTCATGTTGGTGATATGTTGGTGGATTACTCCAAAAATATTACGACAGAAGATACCAAGAAAATGTTGTTTGATCTGGCCCGCGCACGGGATGTGAAGGGCTGGACTGAACATCTGCTTAACGGCGATAAAATCAATAACACAGAGCAACGGGCGGTGCTGCATACAGCACTGCGTAACCGTTCCAACCGCCCGATTATGGTTGATGATAAAGATGTGATGCCGGATGTGAACAGGGTTCTGGCCCAGATGCGCGAGTTTACCGAGGCTGTGCGCCATGGCGAATGGAAGGGCAATACGGGTAAGCGCATTACGGATATTGTAAATATCGGTATTGGAGGTTCTGATCTCGGACCGGTCATGGTGACAGAGGCCTTAACGCCGTATGGACGTGATAAACTGCATATGCATTTTGTATCTAATGTGGATGGCACGCATCTGGTTGAGACATTGCGTCATCTGCATCGTGAAACCACCCTGTTTGTCATTGTATCGAAAACATTCACCACGCAGGAGACCATTACCAATGCACGTACGGCGCGCGACTGGTTTTTGACACGCGGCGGTACCAAGCAGGCTGTAGCTAAACATTTTGTAGCTGTCTCTACCAATGCCAAAGCAGTATCGGCTTTCGGCATTGATACCGCTAATATGTTTGAATTCTGGGATTGGGTTGGTGGACGTTATTCTTTGTGGAGTGCCGTAGGTCTATCGATTGCACTTTATCTTGGTATGGATCATTTCGAAGCTTTGTTGGCTGGCGCACATGATATGGATGAGCATTTTAGAACTGCACCATTGGAAGAGAATGTGCCGGTAATATTGGGTCTTCTGGGTGTCTGGTATAATAATTTCTTTGATGCAGATTCGCATGCATTGCTGCCTTATGATCAATATATGCATCGTTTTCCAGCCTATTTTCAGCAGGGTGACATGGAGAGTAGTGGTAAAAGTGTGACGCATTCCGGTCAGCCTGTTGATTATTCTACCGGTCCGATTATTTGGGGTGAGCCCGGCACCAACGGTCAGCATGCATTTTATCAGCTCATTCATCAGGGAACCAAATTGGTTCCATGTGACTTTTTGGCACCAGTTGAAACCAAGAACCCGGTTGGTCGCCATCACCCGATGTTGTTGTCCAATTTCTTTGCTCAGGCAGAGGCGCTGATGATGGGTAAAACCGAAGATGAAGTGCGTGCTGAGTTGATTGAAGAGGGGTTGAGTGGCGATGAACTGGAAGCCTTGTTACCGCATAAAGTGTTTCCGGGCAATAAACCGACCAACTCGATTATGTTTCAAAAGCTCACACCGCATGCGCTGGGCGGATTGATTGCCATGTATGAACATAAAACCTTTGTGCAAAGTATTATCTGGGATGTGAATGCCTATGATCAATGGGGTGTGGAACTGGGTAAACAGCTGGCGCGCAAAATTTTACCGGAACTCGATGACCACGATGAGGTGAAATCACATGACTCATCCACCAATGGACTGATCAATTATTACAAAGAACATAAAAAAGAATAAGCCGTTCATGTGCGACATAACGTGATGATTAATAACGAGGAGGGGTTTATCCCCTCCTTTTTTTATACGTGGTATTTTACGTGATTGGCAGTGTTTCTGGTCATGCCGTGCTGGCGCATATACAAGTGGAATAAAACAACCGATGTGATGGCGATGACTGCAACTAAGCCTATGATATTAAAAAGTGCGTCCATAGTCAGCTCCTTGTTCTTCTGCTCTTGAGGCTGAATGACCAGGCCCCCTGGGAGGGGAGTGATCAACTGAGTTATTCAACCTAAGTTCAGCTTAATCTCTGCTCCTAAGCCTTACCATACGACTAAAGGTTGGTTTTTGTGCAGATTGATATGCAGTAGGATGGAGGTAAAGAGGTTGATGCTGATGTGAAATGGTCTTTTTATATGCTTGTGATCGTGAATGATGGAAACAGCATGGTGTGCCCCCGGATCAATATGAGGTGGCGTTTGAGCATATCAGCATGAGATGATGGATCATAAATCTGGAGTCTGACTGGCTCTTAAATTGATGAACAGATGTGTGGCCCTGATGATTGTTTTATCGCCAGACACCGTCGGGTGAAGCAAAGCTGCTCAGTGCTTTGATGTAATTGGAGCGCTCAAAAGCGGAGGG
>Ga0316202_10000921_pt1 | contig 26345 bp, 19 predicted proteins | sample 3monrhotite_MG_FD_204934 | JGI IMG/M metagenome (GOLD analysis project Ga0316202, IMG submission 204934) | Microbial mat bacterial communities from mineral coupon in-situ incubated in ocean water Damariscotta River, Maine, United States -... | ecosystem: Environmental > Aquatic > Marine >... | reverse complement strand
ATAGTGTTAATCGACCAGGTCATTGCACTGACAATGCACATATGGAGTCTTTTTTTCATAGTCTAAAAGCTGAACTTATCAGGGGGCGAAACTTTAAAGTCGAGTCGGAATTGCGCCATGCCTTGAACAGCTATATTAACCGATTCTACAACCATCAGCGTATCCACTCTGGTATTGGCTATACAACCCCCGCCAATTTTGAAAGAGTGGCTGCATGAAATATACGACGTGTCCGTTTTATCGGGGGAAGATCATTTTCAGAAAGATAAATTCGTATTTATAATTTATTTATTTTATATTTTAGATAAAAAAAATAAGGCTAGATTGTAGCCTCGCCCTGCTTATATTTTCACTCAGGCTGCTTTAGGGCCTAGATCCTTGGTGTTGATAAAATGCATAGGGGGCAGCTAAAAGACAGCAGGCTCCCTTTTGGCGAAGTCTTGCAACCCTATCTTCCTACCACGTCTCAAATTATTGAATGTGGTTACAACCAGCCTAGAGATCTATCTCCCATACGGTTTTACTTACAAGCTTTGTCACCCCATAGAGTTTAGTTAGCTTTCTATTTACTTTTCTTTCAGGGGCATTAGTTATCGGGGACAGCCTCTAAAGTAAATATATAAAGATTCATTTAGACCTATGTCAACGAACCAGCCTGCTCTCCACCAGTGCCTTATCCAAATCAGTAAACATAAAATCATCATCATCAAGCAATGCGCAAAGCTTTGTATCCTTCATGCTTACTTCTTGATCCCATAAATAACGCATTTCTACAAGCCCTTTAAACAGTTTAGAGAATGGCGAGCCCAGCCTAAAAAACCACCATGGGAAGGCCTTTGTGTTAACTTCCTTACCACTTATTTTTCGTATGCTCGAAGCTAAATCATCGCTGCTTATATTAAATCCTTCAAAGTGAAATACATTAAAATTTGGCAGCACCTCAAATTTAGATATCAACTGCGCAACCACTCGTGCTGCGTCAGGCACATAAGCCCAATTCACGCGCACACTCCGAGAGTTACTAGGACATTCAAGGCTATAGCCATCCTTATTGGCTTTAATCAAAAGTGGTAGCCAAGAACTTTTTGAATCGGGTGCAATAAAGTTCCCCATACGAAGGATAATAACCCTAAGCCCCCTTGTTGCCGCAACTTGTAAATGCTCTTCCATTACTTTTCGAATTCGACCTTTACTTGTTGTTGGGTTTTGTATCGCATGTTCATCAAAATTCGAACCATCTTTTGGATTAAAAACATAAACATTGCCAGGAAACACAACAGCTATTTCATTCTCTTCTGCCACCGTAATCACATGATCCAAATAAGGAATAGCCTTATTGTCCCAATCATAATTCGCTGGGTTTATACCATAAACAATCACATCAATACCTAAACACGCGCGCTTGATGCTTTCAACATCCAACACATCGCCTTGGATCACTTCTAGCGAGCTTAATTCCGAAGGTACTTTTTGTGGGTCGCGCATAAATGCTCTCACTTCAAAACCTTTACCCATCAAAGCCTTCGCCGTGTGTCTACCAAATGTCCCATTCACTCCCATCACCAACACCTTTTTCATCAGACTCTCCTTGATTACCCTTGTTTAGCCGTAATGGAGATACTATAGTTATTCATATTCGAGCACTGAATACGCATTTTCCTATAAAGGATATTCATATATGAATGATATACCATGGAACTTGATTCGATCCTTTTTAACCACAGCTCGCCAAGGTAGTTTATCTGCTGCTGCGCGTGTTTTGGGCGTTTCTCAACCAACATTAACACGCGATATCCAAGCCCTTGAAGCACACACCAAACTCAATCTTTTTAAGCGCAGTACACAAGGTTTAACACTCACAGAGATGGGTAAAGCATTGGTCGAATCCGCAGAAAAAATGGCTGACTTTTCTGACAGTTTTCACCGCCAAGCTTCAGGCTTACATACAGAATTAAATGGTGATATTCGGATCAGCGTGAATGAAATCATGGGCATTTATGTATTACCCGCAGCCATTGCTGCCTTTAAGGAAAAGTATCCTGCAGTAAACATAGAAATCGTGGTAAGCAATAAAAGTAGCAGCTTGAATAAACGCGAAGCAGATATTGCTTTACGTATGTTTGAACCCACCCAAACTGAACTCATTGCAAGGCGACTTCAAGATATACCTCTTGGTTTTTTTGCCCATCATGATTACCTCGAAAAACATGGGGAACCCCAGACATTTAATGAGTTAAAAGAGCACCGCATTATTGGGACTGATCAAAACATGGATTTTATTCATGCTGCAAAGGCGATGGGGTACACCTTTACCCCAGATGACTTTCACCTGCGCACAGACAACCTACTTTTACAAATTCAACTTGCTCATCAGGCTTGTGGTATTCTCGTTACCCATGTTGGTTTGGCACAACACTGGCCCAAACTTGTTCGTATTCTAGCATGGGTGCCTATCCCTACGCTTCAATTTTGGATTGTTTGCCATGCCGATAGCCAACACAATGCCTGCATTCGCACGTTCAAAAAGCATTTGATCCAATGGTTCAAAGATGATGTTTACCACGGCTTTCAGCCTCAGGGAAATACATAGCGCACCCTTTATAGTTATAAATACAACACAGGAGTCAGTTTTTTGTTCGCTGCTTTTTTTCGGAGGGTTTAATCAACTTACTTACCCTTGAGTGATATAAATCAGTCAACTTAGCAATAGTCTGCACCGTATAACCATGCCCACAAGATGCTTCTTTCATCCATACGCTACGCTCCCCCTTTGCTTCCACAACTCAGACAGTGGAGGATGCCTTGAGATAACCTAACTTTTGACTGTCCCTGTTGAAACTTTATCAACACTCTTCTGTAATCCACCTCTAAAGTCATCACTACCCAAAATATCAGCCTATTGAGTATGTTTACTGTCTACAGAACCTATATATTCTGGGCTTTCATTTTGGAAGCACTAAACCGTGATGTTTCCCGAGACCATCTTTACGGGGACTGTAACTCATGCCCGCTTAATTAACGAACAGCATCAGTAAGCGATAATAATTTATTGTTTTTGCGTGTCACTGCAATGACTTCTTCTAAATGCTGTAAATTGTAGGGCTTTTCGATAAAACCATCGTACTGCTGAAACTTCATCTGTTGATTCAAACTCTCGGCTGAATAACCAGATGCAATCACAACTGGAATATCAGGGTAGTCTCTTTTCATATGCTCCAGTGTCTCGTCACCACCCATCTTTGGCATCATCAGATCCAAAATCGCAAGGTCGATATGCTGAAAATCATCAGCTAAGATATCCAAAGCCTCTTGACCATTCGATGCAAGCAGAACCTTATAACCACATGAATCGAGAAATTCATAAGCGATTTTCTGAAGAACCTCTTCATCATCAACAAATAATACCGTGCAATTTCCCGCTGGAGTGGAGGCTTCATATTTCAACTCTTCTTGCTGATGTTGAACACGTTTGTCCAATACCCCATCTTGAGCTAAAGCTGGTGTGGCAGGCAAATAAATATGGAAGGTTGTCCCCTTCCCTTCCTCACTATCGAGATGGAGGAAGCCATCATGGTTTTTAATAATACCGTACACCGTCGCCAAACCTAGGCCTGTGCCTTCACCAATCTCTTTGGTGGTAAAAAAGGGATCAAATATTTTAGTTTTCACTTTTTCAGGAATACCGCTGCCATCATCAATCACATCAATCAACACATAAGGCCCACACCGTGCATCTGGATGAAGGTCAGCAAATGCTTGATCAATATCAACATTGCGTGCTGAAATTTTCAATTCATGACCGTGCCCTGATAATATCGCATCCTTGGCATTGATACAGAGGTTCATCAAAATTTGATGGATTTGCGATGGGTTACCCCTGATCGTCCAAAGCTCAGGTGAAATATCTGTATACAGTCGGATACTGCGGTCAACAGTCTCCCTAAGCAGGGCCTCGACTTCGGCAACTAGCTCACCAGCATCGATATTTTCAATACGCGTTTTCCCTTTGCGTGCAAAACCAAGTAGATTTTTTGTTAGCTCGGCGGCACGTTTGGTGGCTCCTGTGATGCGCTCAGCATATACCTCAACCGCATCCACATCATGCTTGTTCATACTTAGCAATTCCGCCGATGACATAATCGCCGCCAATAGGTTGTTAAAGTCATGCGCAATGCCGCCTGCCAATGTACCGATAGATTCCATCTTTTGAGAGTGTAATAACTGCTCTTCAAGGTAACGCAACTCAGTAATATCCTGTATCATGCCTTCAAACCCAATCTCTTCACCAGTCTCATTGTATCTAATACGTGAAGTAAGCAGGGCTTTAAGCGGCGTACCATCCTTTTTTTTATATTCGACTTCCATACCTTTAACTTCACCTGTCGCCATCAGCTTCTGGATCACATGCTGACGCTGGTTGATATGCAGAAAAAGAAAGCCACCATCTTTAATCGTATCCAATATCTCTTCTCTGCTGGCATATCCAAAGAGATCAACCATGGCTTGATTGCAATCCAGTAACTTGCCATCGAGATCATTGATATAGAGTGGTTGGGCAATATTTTCAAACAGCTCTCTAAATTTTCGTTCGGAATGTTGTAATTCATTGGTTTTTTTATGAATCACACGGGTATGCTGACGCAGTGAGTCGGCCATGGCGTTAAAATCATGCGCCAACTGGCCTATCTCATCACTGCTATCAACGACAATTTCAAAATTCAGATCACCCTCACCGATATTCACCGCCCCTGCTGAAAGCTGCTCAAGAGGTCGAGTCATGCGTTTGACCGGAAAATAAACAAGGAAGCAAGCTGCGCCGATCATTAACAGCGTCACCCACAAGGTGGTCACCAAAGTCTCCTGCCATTTTTTTGTAATACTATCTGTCGACATGCCAAGACGCACAAAACCTGCAACCTCTCGATTATCAAACAGAATGGGGGACATATAGTCTCTATATGCAAGGTTTAAGCTCTTATCTGTAACCTCTTGACCCACATAAAAACCATGAAGTTCTGTCTGTTTGAACTGATTTTTTGGCAACATCAGCATATGTTCTGTGTCTCCCATATGCGTTAATAGTGTTTTATCTCTCTGATAGACATCGATGAATAACAGATTAGGCAGGCCCAGCAGACCACTCGCCACTTGTTCAATAAAGGTTTCATCTTCCAGGACCACACCAACACGAGCACCTTCAGCAAGACTAACTGACAAGGACTTGGCCTGCTGAGTCATGGCATCTTTCAAAGATTGGTTTTGTGCCATTAGGAAATAGCTCGCCGCACTGCTCATAATCACAGTGACCAGCAGTGTCACTAGCACATAGACCTTGCTACTAAAGCTTGCGGAGAACATCAATAAAGGTGCTTGGCTTGTTGTAACAGGTCTTTTGTGACATTTATGCCAAGACTTTCTGCTACTTTCATGTTGATTGAAAGTTCAGAATACTGCGCCATTTCAATTGGGATTTGGGAAGGTTTTACACCCTGAAGTATCTGATTTGACAGCTCTCCAGCCTGCCGCCCTAACTGTTTATTTTGCACACTCAGCGCAAATAAAGCACCTGCCCGCACATACTTATCTGACAGGCCTATCAATGCTTTTTTCTGTTTCTTTGATGCAAAAAACAAATAACGCACCAACTCTCTGGAGCGCATGAGCTTGTCCGGAATCATCCAATATGCGGAATTCTGATCAATCGCCATTTTTAGGTATTGAATGGCATCTTTTTGGTTGGATACCGATACGGCATTCAGCTCCTTCCCCTTCTGACTGAGGGCTATCTTTCCCGCTTTAACTAGCGCTGCACTCTCCTCAGGCTGATAGACGACCCCAACAGCTTTTGATTTTGGGAACAAGGCATCAAGTATGGCCATCTGCTTTTCCGGTGCCACATTCATCGCCACACCGGTCAGGTTTTCATAATTTTCTTTTAATTTATCCTGCGGACTTAAAACCATACTGAAGAGAATCGGTATATCAGTAATTTCTCCTGCCAGCGCAGCCATTGTTTCGCCACCAATGACCAGAATCTGATCGGGCTTACGTGCCCGTATTGTGCTAATCAGTGCTCGTTCATCCCTTAAATCACCATCTTCTTTACGATTGAAAATTTTCACCTCGGCACGGGATACCTCTTTAAAACCGGCCAGAGCCTCGACATAAGGACGAATATTTGGATCCAGAAGCACCACCACCTCAGCTGCACCGCTTATTGCAGGAGCAAAAAACATTGAAACCGCCAAAGCCATCATCATAGCTTTAAGGTTTAGTGTTGGTCTAGATGCCATCATAAACATCCTTCAAAGCACTGAGTCTGCTACCGATAGGCGGCACCTCGTCGGGATCAATCAACACATCAATGACCACAGGTCGATCCATAGCAATAAGTTCATTCATCAACGTCTCATTCAATTGACCTGCTTTATTGATTCCCACTCCTATAGCCCCCAGTGATTCAGCCAGTGCCACAAAACCCACCCGAATAAATGCATGTGATGTCTCCATAGTATTGTCAGGCATGTGTTGACCATGTCTCACCATACCAAGACCACTGTCATTGAGTATGACCCAGATCACGGTAATATTGTAATTTACCGCCGTTACAACTTTCATACCGTTCATCAAAAAAGCACCAATAAACATCAGTAAGTATACTCAGCTTCTGCCAATAACGTACGACCAGGCCGTGGGTAGCCAGCCTGTACAGAGGCTGGTGAAGCATCAAAAACATTAGCATCCAATAAATTATGAACTTTGAGTGTTAATTTCATATCCTGCATCAATTTGTTTGTACTGAATGCAAGGTCTGCAATCGTAGTTGCAGGCATACTCGCTCTTGCATCATTCAAGGCTCTTGAGCGCTTACCATCCCAGCGAATAGCCGCGTTAACATTCAGTGCATCATCAAACAAGCCGACATTCACACCAGCTTTAATACGATGAACAGGTACATCTGCCAATGCAATTTGTGTCAATTGATTTTTAGAGTTTTGATAAGAATAGTTTAAATAGCCATATAAATATTCAGACCAATCCGCTTTTAGCTCCGACTCCACCCCCCAAATTGTTGCACCACCACTATTAATTGTCAGTGGAACAGTCTTCACAATACGGTCTGTAAAACGATTATGGAATGCATTGAGGCTCAACTGATAGTTATGGTTCACCTTCCAGACTAAGCCTGCTTCAAAACTTCTCATTTTTTCTGGTCTTAAATTTGGATTTCCAACAGACGAGGGATTGTTAATTTCATACATCTCCAAAAAGCTTGGCGCGCGAAAGGCACTGCCATACAGAAATTTAACATCAACATCATCGCTAACTGACCAAACTGCTGCCAAACGCGGGTTCGTTGTACTCCCAATATCATCATAACGATCAAAACGAAGCCCTGCAGTTACAATAAAGTTTCTTGACACTTCCCATTCATCTTGAAAATAAGCCGCAAACACTCTTCGTTTTGCATTCTTATTGTGGTTAGCTACTGCTGAAACATCCACACCATTCACAATATGCCTCACATCAAATTGTCTCTGATGGTCTTGCGATAAACCAATCGTAACAAAGTGACTGTCCAGTGGTTCAAACTGTAATTTAATTTCTTCTGAATATGTCTGATTTTTCAACAAAGGATGGCCCGTCGTGAAACCGGGCAGGTCTATGGCCCACTTAGCATCCCACCAAAACTGATCAAAGGCTACTTTTGCTTCAATATCCACGGCACCAACTTTATCATGGTACGCCATGGTACCGTACACTTGTTTATTTTTTATTTCTGTCCGTCTATCAATGAAATTGGTAATGGAGAGAGGTGTGCCACGTTTTTTTCCTAAGTATAAACCACTAAATGTAAATTTATTATATTCAGCAGCCATATAAGCAGTGTCAGTGCTGCGCCAAAAATGAGTATAGCCGCTATTTCCTGCAGCATCAGAGGCAACAAGTTGACGGCTACCGTTCGTATCCATGCGGTCATAACTCAGCACAAGACCAGCATCCGCTGAACCAGCACCAGCCAAAATATTACCATGTGTCCGTTGATCATTACCACCGCCAGCGGTCATTTGAACACCAGTAAAATCTCCTGGTTTTTTCATAATAATATTAATCACACCAACAAAGGCACCCGCGCCATATAATGCTGACCCCGGTCCCCGTATGACTTCAATACGCTTGATTTGCTCGATAGGAAGCTCATCAAACAAGTGATTGAAGCTGCCAAAAAAAGGATTGTTTATGCGATGGCCATCAATCATCAATAGTACTTTCTCCATACGCGATTTAATTCCACGCACCTCAATATCCGATTCAGTAGAAATATTATTGAGATAGCTATAACCAAAACCAGGTACCGTCACCAAGACGTCAAATATATTGCGGGCTCCCATCTCTTTAAGATGCTTAGCCGAAATGACGGTGGCTACTGCAGGCGCTTTGCCCAAGGTTCGAGCCGATTGGGTGGCCGAGATAAAAAGTTCATCCTCTGCAAAAAGAAAATCTAGATCGGTGTCGGCTTGAGCAAGCTCAAAAGTTGTTTCGCTCTTTTCTGCTTGGGCAAGGCCTGACATATGCCAGCTTGAAAAGAGTAGTGCGCTTATTAAGGTGAAATATTTCATTATGGACATCCATTCCCATTGTTGAATCAACGTTAACTAGCCAAGATAAACGTTAAAATTCATATCTGTGCAACAAGCTATGAGTAAAAAAACATTCCAAATCATTAGTTAATTTAACTGACTTAACGATAATACCCACATATTATTAAGCATTTCCAGGTCATTGTCATTAATTTTTTTATGGGGTTAAATCACTTCTGTCCAATGAAAAAACATAGAGGATTAAAAAAAGGTCTGAATTCTCAACTGTTATGCTAGATTTATAGTTGCAGAGACAACCAATCAACGCGCAACAGAATTCAGATCATACGGTACACTTACAGTCTTTTTTCACATTACCGCAGCATGTCCCAGAGAAGCCTCTCTGCCTGTAGCATTCACCTCCCACAATAAGGTTCATTGTTATAGTGCGATAAATGAAAAGACAGCTTCACCTGCTGAAGCCACTTATACATCATAATTTATGGTCAACTTTGTGCTCGCAAATCACTTAGAGGCATGATTTCATCGGACTGTAGTGTATAAACACACTAAAATGACGATCTATCATGCACTATGAACAGCTAACATCGCTATCGCTTATAAGTCATTTCAAGCGGCCTTTGAAAGAAATGTGGCAACTTCGGAAAATTAAAGTGCCTAAAATCAGTTTTCTAAACGACAAAATATCACTATAAAATGCCAAAAAACACCCTGTCGGCAAGGAAGATAAACCCTAAGGAGGCGAATAAAAAGAAGTAACCAAACACCAGTCCCATTCGAGCCAGAGGCATACCTCGCAAATCTGAATTCTGCTTGATATCCCGCACAGCCAAATGTCCCAAAATGATGGCTGGTATGGCGCCAACCCACCAAGTCAGAAGCACAATAAGTAACGACAAGATGGCTTTCGCAGAATTTTTTTGAGTTCCACGGGATACTTATTTACCTTATCTGCCAACATGAAAAAAGCGGGCATTGAAAGCAACCACTGGGTTACTGGACTTTTCGAATCTGCTTGCTCGATCTTGCTAAGCTCCCGACTAATAAACGCAGCTATCTGTGATAAAAACGCATATTTTATCAGAAAAACTATCCCTACGACTTCAGCCACTAAAAGTATTTCTCCCGTTAATTCCAATGCCTGTCCAATAGAACCAAATGGGGTAGTATCTACGGCTATGGTCGCGCCCCAGTGCTGGTTTCAGGCTTGGAACCAAGGGCTCCCACTAAGCTTCCAATAGAGACCATCGTCATTTAATCCTTCATCATTTCGCTGTTCACACCAACGATTTTACATTTAAATTTTGTGCATGAAAGTATAGCCGACACTCCATCTGAGGCTGTCTGCGAGTTATCTTTATAGGCCATGTCTACCAAGATGGTTTTTTCCATATCTAGACCTTTTATGCTGTCGTATAAAACATATTTAAGAAACTTTTTTGACGCCTTCGGATAATAGGAAGATATGACTGACACACCCGCATTTCCCCCCAAACTCTGACATATATTCTCCCATTCATTTTCACCCTTATATATGCCGCTCACCCATATTGGAAAGCTCACTGAATATTTTACTGCATCGCATGATTTTTCGGCTGCTGCTTGCATGAAATCTTGCGCTGTTTGCTCGGCCAAGGATGGGTTCACGGCCAGCGACTTTGATGGCAAAAGAAGATGCAGCGCTGATTTTGCACCAAGCTTTACAAGCAGCTCCTGTACATCTGACTTACCCATCTCTTGGGCTATATCCAGTGCTGTAACCTTGATTGTTTCTTTATTATTGCTAAGCGCATTAATATTCCTCGATTTAGACGCTATTTCCAAAATAAGCTTAGTCGAAATTTCACCCTGCAGGGCATACATCAGAGGTGTTAAACCATTCACTGGGAAATCAATATCTGCATTATGTTTAATGAGCTGTTTTACCATGGAGGCATTGCTTTTTTGAATCGCAAATACTAAGGGTGTCAATCGTTCTTCGCCAAAATACACATCGGTTTTCATCCCTTGGTCGAGCAACATCTCCAGCAATTCAGTGTCACCAGAGTTGATAGCTTGCTCTGCAAACAGAGCGCTGTTCGTAGCAGATGCGAGGGGAAACTTCACACCTCTTTGTAACAGGCGTTTCACAAAGTACGGTTGTATATATTCGGCCTTGCTCAATAGTGTAACTGCACTATCCCCAAAAGAATTTAGCTTGTACGGGTCTGCCTTATAATCTAACAGCAAATCAAACATTTCCGATGGCAGAGAATCAGCTTGAATCACCGCGAACATCAAAGGTGTCATGCCCGTATTTTCATCACCTATATTTACATTGGCTCCAGATGATAAAAATAGCTTTGCCAAATCAGGGGATGAAAGAAGAATAGATGCGGTTACTCCTGTGACACTAAAATTATTGGTGTAAGATTTTGATAATGCTGCAATACGCCTCACCAACTTATCATTTGGGGTTTGTGAAAAAGCATAAGAGCCGTTTCCGCTATTCAGGCTAAAGGCTATAGCTTGGTCTGGATTTGCTTTATATTTCAATAGCAGTGCTATCTTTCGAAGTTTATCTATTTTCGTCTGATGCCATAAATACCGTGTCTGAGTCCTTAAAACGGGCACTAGAAGTATGCTAATTGGTGATGCAATATCAGGATTTGCCCCCATGTCTAAAAGCATTTCTGTAATACCTAAGCCATCGCTTCGGCTAAGCGATCCAACTAACGCTGTCCTTCCATTCTCGTCTAACGTGTTGATATCAACACCCGCCTTTAACAAATCAACGGTAACCTTTTTATTCATCCCTCCCGCAGCAACAGCCAAAACATTTTTTTCTCCAAATGCCGCGGCCAGACAGGTCAACTTACTTTTTGTATAATAAATAGGACGATCCACATGGCGGCATTGAAATTTCAAGCTGTCCTGACCAAGAATTGTCACCTGCTCTTGATCGCATCCGCCTGCAAACTGTTTGTCGATGTGTCTTTTGGGCGAATTAATATGCCCAATATGCCTACAACTTGTTACACCTGCTCGCCACCAATCATCATTTGAAGAAAAGCCTTCTATTGACGCTTCTTTGCCCTCTTGATCAGTTTTTATCCACTCCATTCGAAGGTCTGGTATAGACCCTAGGCTCACACCCTTCTTGTTGGAAAAAGGGAATAGTGCTAAATGCCCACTTATTGATGCAACTATTTCATCCCAATCATCCCGGAAAGGGCGGGATACCTTCGGCCCACCATCGCTCTGATCGACCTTCGCAAAAACTCTGCGGCGAGTTCCATTATAACCCATCTCAAGGTCTCCATGAAATTTTATTTCAGCTTCCCCGCCAAATCTATCCCCTAATAATAACCTCCATGTTACCCTTCCATCATCATGGATTTCTAAAGATCCATCATTAAATGTAAAATCTGGAAGGAGCCTGCCTATCGATGTGTCACCTAAAACATAACGTCCTGAAACGTTTAAAAGCAGCTGCTTTTTTTCCCTTTCAAGGCCGACCTCTATAGCGCGATCTCTTTCTATTGCATTTTCACGTTCAAATTCTTCGAGTTGATGCCTCAGTACCACTTCAACATCACCGCTGTACTCCTGTTCCAGGTAAGAAGGCAGCCCCATTGCAAAAACCGCATAAAATAGTAATAGAAGAATAATCGCCCAAAAGGCATTTGAAAATGGTAGTTTCATAGGTATATCCTCTCTAAATAGGTGCTTTTCTTACGTCCCAAAACGATGGGGGTGTTATTTTTTTTCAACTTGAACATCAAGGCCATGATCGCGGCTCTTCTGATGTACCCTCTTTCAAATCGCTCGGAGGGTGGGAGGTAATTGCATAGGCATAGAGCGTTGAAGCAAAAATTGTTTTTAGCGTGCTGACCACAAGGTGCACAAATAGTGAATATGCAATAAGCACCACAACCCAAACAATCATGTCATAGGAAAGCCCTATAAAACTATCTTCCATCGCTCCTGAAGCAATGCCCATGATTAAAAAAATAGGAAGAAAAAGTGCTAGCGAGAGCAAGACTAAAGATAGGCTACCAACAGCAAACTCTTTAGGAGAGCAGGCGATAATACTGGCAGATCTTTTGATAGCCTGTGAAGGGCTCAAACCCTCCATCACGATGACTGGAAGCACAAAGTAACAAATCACTGACCATCCCACCTGTAACCCTCCAGAAATCGAATCGCCGAATCTCTCACTTACGTTTTCTAGCAGGCTAAACAGCGCACCTACAACACTCGAAAACACGGACCAAGCTATGATTTTCGACAGGCGTGCATATGCCATGGACAAGCCATCTACCACTGAAACAGGAAGCTCCTCAAGTGCCTTGATAGCACTGCCTGCCAGTGCCACATTAAAAAATACAATAATGAAATAACTGAGAAAGAAGCAAGCAAACACTGCTAATATACTGCCAGCTCCTGCCTGCCCGTCGACAAGTAACATGCCTAGCAGTACTGCCATCAATACCAGCTGTGTTAGCAATGAGAGCAAAGGGAATAACATCAGGCTTTTATGCTTTTTTAACACATCAAAGCTGATTTTTAAAATAAGCCAGCCGCGAGAAAATGATTCGCGCCAACCTGACCCCGGCCGTTCAAAACTGGAATTGTTTCTTGGCATTACCATACCTGTCCTCCCCCTCTCTTACTCAATAAACACTGCCTTTCGGCTCCACCTATCTGCCCGCATTATTTACTGTCTTTCTACCCACCCCTACAGACAATCAATCAAAAAACATCAATCTCACCAACAACACGAGTACTTCATATTCAGAGGCAGTTAAAAGCCTCAGAAGCCTTTGAAAATCCAAACTGCAACCATGGCGATCAAAATCATTACTCCCAACACAATATAGCCTATTAACAGTCCAGTATTGGCCAGTCCTTCTCCGCTCCAGACTTGGGGATACTCTCTGATTTCGGCTTTTACAATGTGGCCTGTTATAATGCCAAGTAAAGGCAAGCCTATCATGCCTAAAAGATGACCAATAAATAAAAGCCCGCTGAGAGATGAGAGCAGGCTGACCACAGCTAGCCAGTGCACAGGCTTATTTTCCACAATACTCATTCACGCTATGCCTGTTGAGGTGTCCAAGCGGCTCGCTCTTTTTGTTCATACCCTCGCACAGGGTGCCCCACTCCAGTAGACCTACAGCTATATAAGATCTCATATCAAAAAACTCTCTCGCAAGTTTTTGTCTTGCGACAACCTCCCCCAACATTGACAAAACATTGCCACTTTTATATCAGCCTTAGAAAAAAAGTTCATAAAGAGATTCCCCCCGCTACTATGATCGTGACAAATTGAAAGCAGCAGAGCATGGCTTGCAGTTTTAATAAACCAACACACCCGATCAATCGCTCATTCAAAATGCGGCCAACCTTGTTCGCGGGGATAAGCTTTAGTTGAACCAACGCATCATCCAATAGCTCTAGATTATTATTTGAAAAGGAACCTCTCTGAGAAAGGGTGTTTAGCAACCGGCGGTCAAAGCCAATTCGTACAGCGACAATTGTTTCAAAAAGACCAAGCAGAATAACAGCCAGCATAGGTAAAAAGTATTCAAACGAAAGATTCCCCCCCCCAACAGCAAATGCCAACAGCATGGTAACGCCCAATGTTAAACCCACCGATAGCATATGTATCTTGCTATGCTGATCTAACAAACTGGCACAGCTTGCAATACTTGTTAGTGCGACATCGCTATTCATAATAGTCGCTCCAGAACTTTCCGGTCAGAATCTTTCAGTACAATGGCTGGACGCTTAGCTCTGACTATTTCGATGGCAGTATCTACACTCATTGCACGGTTTGTACTCAGTAACCAGGCGATCACCACCATCGCACTACGAGAGTAGCCAAGTGCGCATGCAACCAATACTGGCCCCTGATCTTTGTGCCGCTCAATTATTTCAACTGCAGCAATTAAACTCTTTTTAGATGGTGTGACTAGATCAAGACATGGTATTGCATACCAATTCGCAGTGCTATTAGGGGCTGGAAACTCAGCTGTCATATCAACGACTGTATGGTATCCGTTGCTCTCTATATCGCTACGCTCAGGAAACCGTCCAAGCCAAATATTCTCATCAATGTGATCTGCTGCATTGTCTTTTCTTGTCCATAAACGGGAATTGATACGTACACCCAAAAAATATGAAAATAGCAACCATTTCACAGCACTATTGATTGTGCCGTTTGATTTTTTCTGGAACCCCTTACTGCCAACATATGTATAAAATAAAGTAACAAACAATAATGAAACCGCAGGCCACAATAGCCATAATGCCCACCCTTTTATCCCCACCGCGAAGAGTGCAAATAAGATCCCTGCAATAAAATAATATATGGCAAGGGTTCGTCTACGTGGCCCATATTCCAAGCCATGATCCCTCACCAACGCAGCCCCCTTTTCAGGCCAGAGCCAGATACTAAACCACCCCAACAGCGCGCCAGTCGGTATATCGATAAAATGATGTTGATAGGTCGTCAACACCGAGATACCAATCAAAAAACACAATAGATGAAAAGGCCAAAGCGCCCAGTCTGGCAAATGCCGTATATACAACATCCATAATATGACCAGCAACGCAATGTGCAGCGATGGTGCCTGATTAAAAGGTTGATCAAAGCTATACAGAGCTGCAAATAGGCTACCAAAAATACCTTCTGCCTCTGGCCGTTCAAAGCTAAATTGCAGTGGCAGCAAAACAAAACAAAACACCGCAATAAGCTGTGCCGTCAATAGTCGTTTGGCATGGTTACCCATCTCCATTTTTGATGCACAGATAAATAACGATATGGCGTAAAGGATATCAATAATCCAGTAGGGAATAATCGTCCACGCTACAAAGGGAATGCTGCTCTCCCAATCAAAGACGATATATCCCACCTCTGCCTGTTGGGAAGCAAGCCAGTTAGCCCCGCCATAGCTGACAAAAAACAATGGCCCAAGTAACAAAAGCCAGAGTGCTGCACGTCTCCATAGAGGAGGCTCCACAGCTGATGTACTTTTCACTGCTTATTCCTTTGAGCCAGAGACACAGTAAAAATACCATACTCATCAATTCTTTGTTCTATCTTAGTAAACCCTGCCGCTTCGACCAACTGATCCATCTCCTCCTGAGTACGACGGCGCATAACCCACGCCTCTCCCTGACGATGGCTAGTTAGTGCACGAGCGATCATCTCCAGCTGTGGGTGCCACGGTTGACCTGTATATATAAGGTAGCCTCCAGGCTGTATCGCGGATGCAAAGCCTGCCAATGAACTGCGTATCAAATCATTATCAGGAAACAGCTCATAAAGGCCCGATACCACACCTAAAGTTGGGTTTGGCTCAACATTTAGGTAGCTATCCGTATTAAAAGCATCGGCTTTAACAAACTGAGCAATCTCATCAAGGCCCTTCTCTTTAATTAGTTCACTGCCTTGTTCAACATTCAACTCACTATAATCACGTAATAGAATTGAATCAGGCCTCGTATCATTTTCATCGATTGCTTCCAAGATGTAGCGCCCATGGCCTGATGCCACATCCATAATATGAACAGGCTCATCTCGTTTACGAAGCATGCTTGAGGCAATACGCAAAAGCTCTTCTATATGAACTTTACGTTGCCGAATACCTTTCCAGCCGATTGAGCTTATATATGATTTATCAATGAGCCTTCCGAGTATCGTGACTCCTTCGGGTCTGTTTCTATAGATATAATCAAGCGTACTACCAGAATCAAATCCAGTTTTGTGCCCTAACTTCACCCCCCTTGAAAGCAGGCCTCCGACCTTCAAACCTACTCTTGTTGCCGCCCAGTAGAGGCCGCGCAGAGAAAGTAATGGCAACGGCGTGGCCAGCTTGTCTGCTTCATAACGAGTGAAGCCACTCTTATCCGCATCGACCAGCGATGGTTTTGAAACAGGTTCAGAAAAACGCTGTAGGACAAACTCGCGTACTTTATCAATGGCAGCGCTTCTACCTTTCTCACCAAGTGTGTCGTGATAGAAACCTTTGAGAATATGACGCTCTTTCACAGAACTCCCCAAACGTTCATAAAAAGTATGCTGAGGCTTGTGATGGACCACCCAGTCAGCTCCTGAGATTAGAAGCTGAGTCGGTATAGTGATCGCTGCCGCATCGGCGACAACCCGCTCTGCGGTCTCGTAGAGTGACAGCAGGATATTAGATGATATCGGACGCGTAATAAGGGAATCGGATTCAAACGAAGCTATTCGCTCGGGGTCATGTGTAAGAAATTTTGCCTTCACATAACTATTTACATAAAAATTACCCCGCAACGCCTGCGCCAACTTCAGAGCGGCTCGTGCAAACGGTACATACAGTTTCACCTTGAATGCAGGCGAGGCCAACACCATACAGCGGATCTTCGGCGCATAGTCATGTGCCCATGTCGAGACCAGCACCGCGCCTACACTTTGGGCAATCACGGCCATATCTTCTTCTGCAAAACCATAGGTATCAGATATATGGTCAATAAATGTCTGCACATCACGCACAGAGGTTCCAAGTGATGGGCTAAACCCCCGCTCTCCCGGAGAACGGCCATGCCCACGTGCATCCCATGCAAAATAAGCGTAATCTGGCATATTCAGCTCTTCAGGCAGATGCATTACTCGGCCAGAATGCTCATGGCCGCGATGAAACAGTACAACAGCTCCTTTTGCTTTTTCCTTCTTTCCAGGCCAGTAACGGTAGAAGAGTTCAACACCATCATGCGTTTTGAAGCTTTTCTCCTCTACAGCTTTTGAGTTCACTTTATCAGTCATCGTTTCTGCCTCCTATACCAAATAGCATGGATATAACATCCATCAACCACCTTGTTTTTACTCATCATTGTCCCACTCATCCGAGTGACAACACTCAGCATCAAGCTCTTCAAATCGGCTGGTCAATGTCTCTATGTAGCGCTGCCGATTTCCCTTCCAAAATAAAGTTTCTCCCACAAATACATCGCAAAAAAATGGCACAAGTAGCGCCTCCCCTTTCGGCAATGCCTTCCCCAAACCATGCAGATAAATAGGAATAACCGGCACATCTGGGTGTCGCTTGGCCAGATGCGACACCCCATTTTTCAGTTCGCTCATTTTCTCTGGCTCACCTCTGGAACCTTCGGGAAATAGAATGAGGATATCTCCTCTATCAAGTGCGGCCGTTGCACCAGCCAGAGGATCACTGTGCGATGCCTTTACGCTTCGTTGCAAAGGGATTATCCCTATAATCGAAAGTGCAAACCAGGCAAGCACGCGGTTACGTAGAAAGTAGTCTGCTGCTGCCACGGGGTGAATCTTATGCAATAATCTAAACGGCAGCAGTGTCATCAATACCATCGTGTCGAGATGACTATTGTGATTGGCGATCACAATCGCAGGGCCATTTTTGACCAACCGATACCGATTACGCACATTCAACCCCAGCACAATCATGACCACGGGTCGCACAACCAGCCCAAAAAAAAGATAACGAAGAATATTAGCAAACATACTCATTCTAATAGTGCAGATAATAGAGGTAGTGGAAGAAGAGTGGTGCGGTATAGGTGAGGCTATCCACCCGATCCAGAATACCTCCATGCCCAGGCAGCAAGTTTCCGCTATCCTTCACCTTCAGATCACGTTTCACGGCGGAAATAATAACATCACCAATAAAACCACCCATACCGATAATCAGCCCGGCTAATATCGACTCATACAAATTCAATGGTGTCAGCCATGGTGCTGCAAGGGTAGCAAGTAGTGTGGTCGTCAACACTCCCCCAATAAAACCCTCCCAGGTCTTGTTAGGGCTCACTTTCTCGATCACCTTACGCCTTCCTAGAAGTTTACCCCATACATATTGGGACACATCATTGAGCTGGGTCAGTACCACAAGAAAAATTACTAGGCCCGCACCGCCACCAATCGGATTGCCCTCCACCGGCAGCACCAATAGATAGGCAATATGGCTTAAACTGAACACTGTGATCATCACTCCCCAGTGGAGCGTACCTGCCGCGCGAAGAAAGCCATCTACCTCACCAATAATCACCATCCGCATTGGCATAAAGAGGAAGAGATAAACAGGAATGAAAATAATAAACATCCCGAACCACTCCATACTCGCCCAGTAGTACTGGAACGGTATTGCAGCATAAACCCAAAACAGCACACGATGATCCGCCCGGCGAGTCGGAATTAGAGATAGGTACTCTTTAAGCGCTAGAAAACTAATAAAGGCAAAAAAGACAAGTGCTGTACTCCGGCTGAGCAGAAACACGACCGCAAACAGAGTGGCCATCACCCACCATGAATGAATGCGACTTAACAGCTCTGAATAGTCGCGGCTGCTGTTTTTCAACTTCAGTGCATAGCTGATCAATGTTGCGATAACCAGCAATACAAAAATAATCACCAGTGCCCAAACTGCATTGGGCTGAAGATGATCTAAAAAGTGATCGAGGAAACCCATCATTCAAGCTCCCTCAAGGCCCGTTTCATCCGGTTCGCTATCGTCAACAGTAGCAAGAGCAACACGGTACCTAGAAGAATATTCAGCCACAGTCCGCTTACTACGCCCAATCCCAATGCAAGTGCTAATGCTCCAAAAATAAATGCTCGGTCACTCTTGCCCATAGGGCCATCATAACGACGGCTTGCTCCGACCTGTACTGCCACCACACCAGTCATTTCAGAAATAACAGCGAAAAGAACGATTAAAATTACAAGCGGAGCAGAAACTCCGGCAAGCAGCGCAAAGGGTAAGTAGAGAAAGATATCTGATACTACATCGCCCAGCTCGTTCAAAAAACCGCCCAACGCACTCTGCATATCGAACTCACGAGCCAGCATGCCATCGATGGCATTGAGCGCCATGCGAACAAATAGCACGACAGGCACGAGTAATAGTGGCCATTGCTCAGCTGGATTGATCGCAATCAATCCACCTGCCAGCATCGAGAGCAACATTGCTCCCACTGTCACCTGATTTGCAGTAACTCCAATTTTTGCCATACCTCCAACCAATGGTCGAAGCAGCCCTTGGAACGCAGGTTTTAAATCATAAACACTCGCCATTTTACCTCTCCTCCCTTCTATTACCTCTTACTCCTTCAGAAAATCACTGTCGCCTAAAGTCTGAATGGCTGCTTTCATCCACTTCTGTTACATCTAACTATATGAATAGCCCTGTGATGTTGAGCACTTTAGACCTCTAGCGAAGTAGTTGTCATTCACATTTGGTAACTCCCAACTCTTTTCTAATTCGGCTTAAAGACTGTGGCGTTACTCCCAAGTATGATGCTATGTGATATTGTGACCCTCTATTTAAAAAAGATGGGGTTTCATCCATTAACAGCTTGTAGCGTTCTGTGGCCGTTTTGCTTAACAGAGAGAAAGAGCGGTCACGTGTGAAGCAATAGGCGCTCTCAGCAAGAATTCTCCCAACATTGGCCCAATAGAGACTTTCCTGATACCACAACTTGAGATCTTCCTTCTTAATCTCAACCACTTCGGTATCTTCAACAGCTTCAAAGTGTATCTGGCTTGGGCTTGAACGAATAAAGCTCGCAAAATCTATAATAAATAGGTTTTCAATCTTTGATTCTTTATCATTAAAATGTATAGACCAGGTAAACTCCCTTCCTTCGCTATCCATCAAATGGGAACGCGCTAACCCAGAGTTTATAAACAAAACTTTATTTAAAGGGTCTCCCTGCTGGTGAATAATTTCACCTTTTTTATATACTTTTACTGTAAGAGACCCTTTTATTCTGTCCCACTCTTTCTCTTGTAGGTTGGTAGTGCAGAGCAGGTAATTTTTTAATTCACTTGTGTTTCCAGCCATTTTTCATCCTCTCTGAGAGACATTGTAGCATATCACCTAACTAACCCCTTCTGACCGCAAACGGATACTCAGGTTCGAAAGACTCTGGATCATACAGCAGATTGTCATTTTTTCACAATAGAGTTCACAGTGTTACAGCCTGAAATAAACAGACTTATGATTATTTAAGCTCATAATTTTCGCAATAAACTTTCTCAGTCTATTTTTAGCACTTAAATGCGTTATTTGGCCATTTTAATAAAAATTACTTAAAAATGGGTTATATTTACATTTATCTATCGAAAAAATACCTTAAAACAAGGCTTTTAAAGAAAGATAAATATGTTATTTCATTATCGTTCTTCTTATATTTTGGACATAAAAAAATATCCTTCGGAGTATTGCTACTCAACGAAGGGGCTTATATTAAATTCTTAGCATCGACCTACTCTCCCACAGCGAATGCTGCAGTACCATCGGCGCAAGAGGTCTTAGCTTCTGAGTTCGAGATGGGATCAGGCGTTACTCCTCTGCTATGGACACCAAGAGACGGGTGCGATTGTTAGGAACCTTGCAGTTCAACCAACAATCTAAGCTTGTATTTTTCGTGAGGGGAGAAGCATCAAGCCTAAATAACTATATATCAATCACTTAGCTTGGTTCGACCTCGAACTCTCATCGCAGAAAAACAATAAATATCAAGTTCTGAAAGCCAGACCCCATTTTCGCAATTACTGAACCACTGCACTTTGATAAGGTTAGACAAACGCAGCTAAAAAAACCAACTCAATTTCAATTCAAAAAAGTCATCATTTCGTATCAAAGCCAGCACATCATTGTTTGGCACATTTACAAAAAAGCGTCCATTAAGTTTCAGTTTTAAATGATCGCTTAGCCTTCGCTCTGCTTCAAGATTAATAAACTTTGCCTGCGTCTGGTAATCAAACAATACGCCAAGCAATATAGCCGTATCCTGCGTATCATTCATAGCAACGCGAAATCCACCAAAAACATCATGATCAGCAAAACTGGGTGGCGCAAAACGAACATCTCGACCATCATACATATATTCAAACAACAGACCAACATCGACACGGCTCTCTGCAATACCATAAACAGTATGCTCAAAACCACCAACCACTGCGTAAAAACGGTTTCCTTGCCCTGTACGGCTTATGGCTTCGCTCTTCCATAAGGTGTTATCGGTGGCTAGTTGCAGCTCCAGCCCTGTTTGAGCGATTTGATCGTAATAGGGTACGAGCACCCATTCAGCACCTCGGTTCTGTAGCAATAATCGTGCTTCGCGGCTGGTGCCTTGAAAATACGAAATAGCCACATCCAGCTCGCTAAATGCACGTGACCAACGTAGTGCCCAATCAACATGTCGCTCTTTTTGTTTTGATTCATACATCGCACTGCCTGTATCAATAACAAGAGGCCCATGTAAACGAGCATTATCAGCAGGGAATGTCCGTGTCCGAAAGCCTGGTAAAACAAACAAGCTCAAACTTCCCCATGCTTGTTCAAAATTCACATTCACCATGGCTTGACCAAGTTTTTTTTCACCACTGATATCTTCAACCAGATCCGTCTGGTTGATAATATCAACCAGGTGCACCGATTCCGCAACGCCCCAAAACACCTTGCTTATACCAACAGATATATCCCAGCTCGAAGCAATATGTAACCAACTGGCTTCACGAATATCAATATGTGTACGTCTTTTGTCATCTGTATCCAAACGACCAAACGGGATGAAGCTTAGGCGGTCACTGGCATCATGCCATTCATAGACAAACTCTGGCTCCAATGCCATTGACGGCGAAAACGCATTACGTTTTTGCCTAGGGTATTCAGGTGCGTGGGAAAAATAACGACTCTCCAATGAAGCCTGCCCAGCTATATCCCACTGCCCTGCCTCACTGGATGACGGAGCATATATAATCATAACCATCACCCACAGAGACAAAGCAGTGTAAGTCGTACGCAAGGTCATCTGGCGCGTTTTAATCGGCTGGATGTAAAGTCCATATCACTTGTACCAATGTCAAACGTATAATCGGAGAATAGCAGTGTTGTACTCTTGCCTGTCTGGTGATTCACCATATCCATCAGGTTGGCGCGCCAGTATTTGCCAAGGTATTGTTTATAATCATTGTATATGAGTGTTTTAAGCAGCTCATTTTTACGATCATAAAAATCAATTTTCCAAATGCGGAATTCGGCTTTATCATACCATACCATCTGCCGATAATAACCAGACTTCACATTGCTCGGAAAACGTTCAACCATAAAATGCTCACGGCCATCAAATGTCTCATCTCCAGCATAATGGTAGGTGTATTTTTCTAGCTCCTGTGATGATATATCTTCATACGCAAATTCACTGCCCATAAATGGCCCCGATTTATTGCTTGAAGAAATACGCTTCACACGTTTTAGTGCAGGTAGGAATAACCATTGATCATCATTACCCACTTTATGGGTATGCGAAAGAAAAGCTGTGCCTTTCACATCGCGCGGATTATCAAAAACAATCAGTGTTTTATCACCATCGTTGGGCTGCTCTCGGGTGGTATTCCGCATGTTTCGGGAGGTCTGTTGTTTGTGTTTATTGCGCAGGGTCATCTCCAATTTTACCCGATAATCACCAAAACCCCAATCACGCTGATCAGCTTCTGTGGCAATTTCAAGGCCACGCTCTTCTGCACTTACAACAGTCTTATTCACATCCTCAGCATAAACCCATGCAGGCATCGCGATAAGTGAAAATAGTCCTATAACAGCGATAAAAACCTTATTTTTACAGCAATACATTGATTTCATTTCTATCTCCTGTGGTATATTTTAATCCTTTTCAATAGCCTGACTCAGGTTATTGGTTGTGCAAGTTGTGCATCATCAATGGGTTTATATTTTGTTGATTGAAAGAATCCGTAGTAACCATGGCTACCTCCTTTAGGTTGTTTCATTGTTAATTTAAATTTGATTTGGCACAGCACTTAGTCATATTTTTTGTCTATCTATCCGAAGTAGCAGCACAGGTAACAATAAAAAATCGACAAAAAGAGCCATTAATATTGCTACAGAGGTAAGAAGAGCCATTTGAGAGTTCAAAGCAAATGATGACTGTGCTAGAATCATAAACCCAGCAATCAAAACAGTAGATGTAGCAACGATTGCTACACCAACGCTAGAAAATGCATAATGAATCGCTTGTTCGGCATCAAGTCCACCTTCTCGCCTGGCACGTAGGTATTTACTTAGGAAGTGAATGGAATCATCCACAACAATGCCTAGCGACATGCTTGCCACCATAGCAGCAGCCATATTTATTTCTCCGACCGATACTCCCCATAATCCAAAAGCAAGCCCCGCTGGTAACAAATTCGGCAACAAACTAATTAAGCCAATTTTAATACTTCGTAAAGCGATAGTAATCAAAGCTGAAATGAGGATTAAGGCAATAAATGTACTTATTAGCATATTCCCAATATTACGCTCACTAATATTAGCAAACATGACCGCAGTTCCAACGCCGTTGGTTTGTATTCTGGGTGTATGCTGTGAAAGCCACTCTTCACCTCGACTAGCAACTTCCAGCAAATGTTTAGTCGTGATATTTTTTAGCGTTACAACAATCTGTGTTGATGATTTATCTACATTCAGTTGATTATTCATATCCATCCCATAGGGAAGTGATAATTCATATAAGAGTAAATATTGTGCTGCTAACTCTCTGCTTTCAGGAAGTTTGTACCATGCCATATCATCGCCATGCATACTCATATTAAGGCGCTGAAATATGTCTGTAATAGAGCTAACATGCTCAATCTCTGGTTGAGATCGCAACCACTCCACAAATCGTTTGGTATCGTTTAAAAAAGCAGGCTTATTAATGCCATTGCTTTCTCCTGATGGAATAGAGTATTGAATCTGGTTAAGCCCAGTGAGGTGGCGGGCTGAAAAATCAGCGGCTGTTCTAAATGTTGTACTTGTATCAAAATAATGCACAAAGTTTTCATCCAACTCATTTTTAGGTATCATCAATAATAACGCAATTGAAATTGCAGTGGTGCTAACGAGAATCAATCGTCTCCTTTGGATAACAATATTAGCAACCCTCTCCATCCATCGATTTAATTTTGGCCGCCCAGTGTGATTAGAAATTGGTATTATACATAACATGGCGGGTAGAAATGTTACTGCAAAAATGAAAGCGGCTGCCACCCCCATTGCTGTTATATTACCAAGGTCGTGGAAAGGGGGTGAATCACTTGCATTCATGCATAAGAAACCAATTGCAGTTGTGATACTTGTGAGGGATATGGGCATAAAGTTTATTCGTATACTCTCAACAACGGCTCGTTTCTTATCCATGCCGTTTTGCATTGCTAAAAACATACTCATGATAATATGAATAGAATCAGCCACGGCTAAAGTCGTGATGATTATAATTGCAGCAAAAGATGGCGCTGTGATATTGATTCCAAGCCAGCCTGCTAACCCCATGCCTGTGAGCACCGAGAATGCCAATACAAGCATTGTTATTATTGTTATACTTATAGATCTTACCAAAAATAATATGATAAACATGATCATGGTATACATAGCTGGCACTAAGGTGCTTACATCTTGCACACTGGATTCCATGAATGCGTGATTCAAAGGCACTACCCCGCTTAGATATATTTTAACAGGGTATTGTGATTCAATGTCTAACGCCACTTGCTTTGCGGCTAATGTTATCTCATCATCAATGGGTTTATCCCGTGTTTGAAATACTACGTTGACACCACTAACCATATTGTCAGGTGATATTAGTATTGTTTTTAAGGCTGGTTCATTTTGAGCAGTATTTAATAATTTTTTTAAATGATTTTGAGAAAACGACTCCGCATTTTCAATGAGATCGCTGACGATGATAGCATCACTATCAGCTTTGATATGTTGAAAATTTGTAATGGAATCGACACGTAAAGCATATGGAAGAAGTCTCGCTTTATGGGAGAGTGCTTCAAGTGCGGCCATAGCCACTGGATTAGAAAAGTCACCACTGAGTGATTCAACTACAAATTCAAGGTTATCCACATTTGTATAAGAAGCTTCTAGCTGTTCATATTCTATAAGTTGGGGGTTATCACTGCTAAAAAACACCTTATAACCATTATTAAACGTCAATAAATGAACACCACTAGATGCAACTAATGTAAAAACAATCGATAATAAAACTGTAATCCAACGCCAACGAACAACCCATTCAGCGCATGTTTTTATCAATGTATTTTGGTTCATCTATATACTTCATCATTTTGGTGAATGGTGCCTTCTGATAATGCTTTGTTTTCTAGCTCTATAGTTCCAACTAACATGATTCACCCCTTTTTAAATTACACTGCCTTGAGCCATACTTAGCATGCTTAAGAACAGTTTCATTTTGAGGTTCGAAGTGTAGGAATATATCTATAGTTAGGAGTCCTGACCTATAGGCTCGGACTATGTATTTAGTTTTTTATATTGAGCTGGCGTTAGATTGGTATGTTTTTTAAAAGCCGTATAAAAAGATGATTTTGAATTGAAGGCTGATTCCATGGCTATATCTAGAATTGTTGTAGTATGACTTAAGGGGCAAATGAGTAGTTGCTTTGCAACCTCAATGCGGTGACTATTGATGTAGTCAAAGAAGTTCATATTTAATTGTTCATTAATTACTTGGGATAGGTATTGAGGTGAAACAGCTACTTTTTCTGCTAAACTTGGGAGGGTAAGGCAACTATTCATGTATGGTTTCTCTTCATTCATCATGTTTGAGAGGCGGCAAAGAATATCTCTAGAAGCACCATCACTTAAAGCAGATTTTTTATATTTTTGGACCTCTCCTTGAATATGGCTCTCAGGGGCTGCACTTTTATAGACTAGT
>Ga0316202_10000920_pt1 | contig 26351 bp, 28 predicted proteins | sample 3monrhotite_MG_FD_204934 | JGI IMG/M metagenome (GOLD analysis project Ga0316202, IMG submission 204934) | Microbial mat bacterial communities from mineral coupon in-situ incubated in ocean water Damariscotta River, Maine, United States -... | ecosystem: Environmental > Aquatic > Marine >... | reverse complement strand
CGCCACATGTTTATATTGCGATGCATCCAGTGAGGGCAATAATTTATTGGCACTGGTCCAAAGTTTTTTCTCTAAACCTTGTAAAAATAACTGTTCATCCTGCAGCACAGAACCCCCGTTCCCTTATATTGTCTTCGCTAGTGTAGCAGACAATCAACCAGGTTGTAGTTTGGAGTATGTTGCGAGCAACTATCACCTTTATTCATTTGCGAAATGGGCCTCCGCCAGAATAATTAAATGTTCGTACCGGCTTCACTTCTTTCTCGATTGTTGTTGAATACTGAATGTTGGAAACGATGCTTTGAAGGTCCATGCTCACAACGGGTGTGTTTTTATATTGGGCATAAATAAGCGTTTCTGTTTTACCTGTCTCAGATAACAATGTATCGGTTTTCGTAGGCTGGCCCCAGGAGCGAATCACATCATTTTTGCTCATGCCAACGGCAATCTGTTTTAACCTGATTAACTTACTGACTTCGGCAGCTGTTAGATTCCCGTGCCCTACTTTTGAATTATCCTGCGCTGAATAATCCTGCATTTTTCGATGACTTACTTCATTCCCTGCATTACAAGGTTCATCTTGCCAAACAACTGAATCAAATACTCCAGCGCCTTTGCATTTATAAATGCTGCCCGCGTTGGAAAAAGAAGGAATAATCAACAAAAGAGTCATGAGCCATACCAGCTTATTCAGAAATTTTAAGGTCATACTAATCCCCCTCACCCTCTATAGCAGAAATAAACTTCATGTATGTGGAGTGTTACGCATTCACTTCACTTTTTTGATTTTCATCAGATTCGTTTATGTTTCCCATAAAATCATGAGCCTGATGTTTTCCTAGCTCTTTTGCTTGTTGTAATGTTGCTTTTTGAAGGTCATACATGCCTAGCGTTTCATCCATGAACGATTTACGCCATTTAATTATATCAGTATCCCGGTCCTGTTTAACCCGAAGGTCTTCCTGATAACGCTCTTCTTTACGATGTTTAAAGGACTCAGCGATTGCAAAAGAAATCGCGATAACCTCAGCAATCACAAATACTGTAAAATAAATCTTATCCTGAAATCCGTGTATACCAGTACCAAAATATCTTCCTGCAATTAGCGGAATAGCAATTGCTACTCCCAGCCAAAAAAAGCGCATGAACTTCTCCTTTATTAGCAATGTATTGGGAAATCGTGTTTATTATGAGAAATATCCCCATCACTGAAACACGGGACCTTACAGCTATTGAAATTGTTAGCATCATCAATATTGATGATAAAACGTATTTAGTTTTTGTTTTTTGATTTTTCCAGTTTGTTTAACAGCAAAGAGAGAGAGTGAATCACGGTACGTGATTGAATTTCGTGGCGCGCGCCAGTGAGTTGCAGACAACGACTGGTTGTACTCTCACCCTCTTGTGCAACGGCTATCCAGACAGTGCCAACTGGTTTTTCTTCACAGCCACCACCGGGGCCTGCGATGCCGCTTGTGGCGATGCAGATATGTGATTGATTTGAACCCACCCCGCCATCGGCCATGGCGATCACAACATCCAAGTACGAAGGTGAATGACGCCCGTTCACTATACAGTCAGTCGCTGGAATTACTCAGGCTTGTCGAGATAAAGTTCTCATCTGATAAGGCTCTAATAATACCGCGCATCAGATAATTGTTGCGGAACCCAACTGTATATTGTCGTGCCCCTTCGCTGATCGGGAGCAACATCTGTCGATCAACAAGCTTTTTGATCTGATAGGTGCGCTGAGCTGCTGTCAGTCCGGGCATCACCAGATCACCCGCCTTTGCAATGCCCAGCCTGGATACCGTTTGCAGTACAGTTGCTTCCTGCGCAGTAATCAGCTCGCGTTCCCGAGCGTAGCTAAGCGCAGGCCCAATAATTTTGTCATTGAGATAACCTGCATCAGTTAGCTGATCCACTTTACGTAGCTCTTCGAGAATACCTTGCAGTACATAGACGCACCAGCTCTCACGTTCACTAGGCTGGCCTGTATCTGCGCTCGCCAGGCTGGCGTAATAAAGCTCTCGATCATTACAGAACACAGCGGTCGGATTGAGCACCCTGCCACCTGCCTGCACATTAAAACCGTACTTGATCATCAATGCATAAGTTAGCAGACGTACTACTCGGCCATTGCCATTACCAAAGGGGTGAACCCATCCAAAGCGATGATGTGCCAGTGCCACCTTGATCAGATCATATTTCGCCGGATGTGGCTCGTTAATAAAATCCACCAGCTCCTGCATATAACTTGGCACCTGAACCGCCTCTGGCGGTAAATGCTCGGATTGTGCAATATGAACCCGGCTCTGGCGGTAAGCTCCGGGCGTGGCATCACCCTCTCGTTTGAGACCTTGCACAGCAATGCTATGCAGCTCGCGGATAAATTGTTCGGTCAGTTTCTCGCCGGGACCGAAATGCTCTTCAATATAGAGCATCGCCTCTTCAATATTACCCATCTCACGCAACTGATCGGAAGGTGCATGCTGCTGCCCCTCAAGTTTACTTTCCACATAGTCAGCCAGTGTAGTGTGATTGCCCTCGATTCTGGCCGATCCCAAGCTCTCCAGCATATGGAAAATATATTTGAGCTGAAAAAATACAGGGGCTGGCGTGGAGCCAGCAAGTTTGAGCCGACGCAAATGCTCCAGCTCGGTCAACACATCCACTAACGGCGAGTCAAATGCCGGATTGATGAGTGTTAAGTCATGATGCTTAAACAGAGCCATAGCAGTTACCTTCTCTAATGCAGTATTTTCATATCTCTAATTAAGCTACATTATTTCAATAAAATCAAGCCATTGAATGATAATGGTTTAAAACAACATCTCGAATTACATTCATAAACAAGTTGAATTATTCCGAGGTATATCTCGAAAACCATGAAAATAGGAGTACTCACTCTACGGGCGAACCTAAGCGATAGGTCTTTTTGTCGTTGCTATTTAACAGCTGTTATCAATCTATAAGGATACTTTATGCGTTATCTGACAACATATATATTGCCTAGATACGTTCAGACTTTTGATTTTTCCAGTTTGTTTAACATCAAAGAGAGAGACTGAATCACTGCCCTGCTCTGACACGTGGCGTGTACCAGCTAATTGAGCTTATTTCTTTTGGTAAAACAAAACTCCAACGCGTTCAATATGATCAACCAGATCGGGATTGGTGATGTTGTTAAGGATAGAGAGATCAAACTGGTAAGGCAGCGGTAATTGATCGAGTTCATCGGCAATTGTAGATAAGAGAGAGAAATCAAGATTTTCACCCTTCATGGTTAAATCAATATCGGAGCCAACTTTATAGTTAAGGGGTAGTTAGCTCTGCTATCCCACTTATAATTATTTCGTCATACCCGGCTTGATCGGGTATCTATAAAAGCGTTGAAAAGGCTGGATTCCCGCCTGCGCGAGAAGAAGGTGAATGGCGCGTGCGGCAGAGAAGCTACCCTGGGGCATGACGCAAAAGGGTTAAGCGGTATTTATGTCCAACATGTCTAATAACAAAGGAACGCATTGTTTTATAACACTTATTCGAAAGTTCTTAGTTTTTATGTGGGACAGCACTGGGCAGTTACCCTTTTAGCTTTAATAACTTTACAAGCTTACGAACTTCCCAGCCTTCCCTCATATCAACCCTCTACCGCTGGGTCATTTGGTTTATGCCCCAATGATTTGGCATTGTCTGAGCTGATGATGGATTCACCTGACTGCTTCAAAAGCGCATTCACTTCTTCCAGTTCTTTTAAATCGGCGTGTTCGGCTGCAGCTGTCTTTCTGCTTTGATCAAAACTTTGATAAATCGCCAATACTTTCTCTTCCATTTGACCGTGGGTGATCTTGCCTTTTGTGCTCAGAACCTTCTGATCATTAAACTCAAGCATGCGATCTACATTGGTGCGCCAGAAGTCCATGGTTATATCCAGTCTGCTTTTCACCCTTAATTCAGCCGTTTCCAGAAAGATCACCACCAGACGATTGAGCGTGTCGATTTCATCTTCGTTTAAATAGTTCTTGGCGATGAAAATATCCTGTTTGCGTACAATCGAACCTTTCCATGCCATGAGTGCCATATTGGGTTGATCTTTATCGGCTCTGGATACAATAAGCTCTGCGGCTGTTTTATCGGTGACGGCGTAGAGTAGTTTGTTTTGTGTTTCGGCAAAAAACATCTGCGTTGCTTTATCGGTTTTATCGTAATCACTGCTTAGTGAAAATAGATCGCGCACTTTCTGATAGAAGCGTTTCTCCGATGCACGAATATCACGAATTCGCGCCAACAGTTCATCAAAATAATCAGCTCTTCCATCAGGATTCTTAAGGCGCTCATCATCCATGATAAAGCCCTTACTCAGATATGTTTTAAGGTTTTGATTGGCCCAGATTCTAAACTGTGTACCGCGCTTGCTGCGTACTCTGAAACCAATCGCTAGGATCATATCCAGGGCATAATACGTTACATTGTAATCCTTGCCGTCAGCGGCAGTCGTTAAGTAATCCTTAACAACTGAATTTCCATCTAACTCCTTTTCTTTCAATATGTTAGATACATGCATGCTGATATTGGGGATAGAGGTGGCAAAAAGTTCTGCAATTTGGTTCTGGTTCATCCATACTAAACCATCTTTGGCATACAGCGATACCGAAGCTTTCCCGTCAGCGGTATTATAAATGATGATATTTTGTTGCTCAGCCATATTCAGTGAACCTTTTGCATAGAAGAAATCAAACGGAATAGCGGTTCGCTATCGGCAATATTAGTTAAACAGTTATTCCCATCAGAGGCCTCTGTTTTCAACTGTCGACAAGCTGTCGACGGTTCAAATCCATCCTCATTTTTCACCCTTATTTTCATTTTATACCAGTAATCACGAGGGTTTGCAGAGTCAGTTAATACCGCCACAACATCGATAACGGAAAAATACCATTGTTCTTGTTCATTATCCCAATGCGAGCGAATACCTTGTTCCTGGAAAATTTTCACACTATTTTCAGGGCTCATATCAAACCTCCAGCACCATTACATTAGCATCGTCATGCTCCAGGTGGCAACTTTCATCGCAGAATATATTATGGACAGGTAAGTTTGGCATCTTCCCTCCTATGCAATCTTAATCTTTCAGACACAGCAATGTTTAAATGAATGAATCCTCTCAAATAAGCCTCCGATAGTTTAGTAGACAATCGAGCCGATTGTAGTGAAATTGACCAGATGCCGAACAGAAGTACTCAAAAGCTTATTTTTTTTCTTCCAGTTTTTTTAACATCAAAGAGAGCGACTGGATCACGGTACGTGATTGGATTTCGTGGCGTGCACCAGCAAGTTGCAGACAACGGCTCGTTGTACTCTGGCCATCTTGTGCAATGGCTACCCACACGGTGCCAACCGGTTTTTCTTCGGTGCCTCCACCGGGGCCCGCGATGCCACTGGTGGCGATGCAGACAAACGACTGCTCTGAACTACCGGCATCCACCCCACTATTTATCCCGCCATTCGCCATGGCGATCACAACATCCTGACTGACAGCTCCGAACTCTTCGATCAGTTCTGCATCAACACCGACCTCTTCCTGCTTGGCTTGATTGCTATATGTCACCCATGATCTATCCACCACGTCGGATGAACCGGGCAGACGGCACAGGCGCGATGCAATGGAACCTGCGGTGCAGGACTCTACCGTGCGAATCGATGTTCTCTTTTCTTTTAATGTGTTTATAACCTGCTCTTCAAGCGTCATACCAGCACTATTCAGGCATGGAATCTGCTCAGGTTTTTCCAAACTGCCGCTCATACCGGGCTCAAGTTTGAGAGGTAGAGCATCGCTTGCTGAGATAAAGAGCGGTGATAACGGTGCACTGTTATTCAGAGCCGCCAACCAGATTTTGCGTTGATAAGCGATCTCGCCGATGGGCAACAGGAGTGCCTGCAGTCCATCAAGTTCAAAGTGAGATGCATGCCGCGCTGGGTTTTGCAGTTCGATATTTTTACGTGGCAGATCTTGAAAACATTCGTTTACGAGATGGTTCAATTCAGCCTCTGTAGCAAAAAAGATGCGCCACTCAGCTTTAGATTCCCACCACGTGTTGGTTTCGAGCAGATGGGTCGTCACCTCTTCAACACCTGCAGATGCGATCCATGCTTTGATCCAGGCGGTGGAGAAACCTGCAGCCATCAGGCTCTGCAACCCACTCTCTGAGATAATAAACTGTGCCTTTGGCGATTGTTTCAATGCGTTCATGAAGTAATCAGCTGAAACAGGACAGTGACAGTAATCGCCCCCATCACGCCTGCAACCAGATCATCGGCAATAATGGACCACCACGGTGGCCCCAATTTTTCAGTCTGCGAGATAGGCCATGGTTTAAATATATCGAAGAGGCGAAATGCGATAAAAGCGATGAGCAGCGTCTGGAAACTATGACCAAGCTCAGGCACAAGCATCGCAAGGCAAAGCCATTGCCCTGCCCACTCATCAATCACAATCCAGCCGGGATCTTTATCACCGCTCAGTGTCGGCAGCACCTTATAACAGACAAGACAACCGATGATGGTCACCAGTGCCGTAGCAATGAGCAGCGCATCTGTGCCTACATGTTCAAGAATCAACCAGGCTGGTAAAAGGGATGCAATCGAACCCCAGGTGCCCGGTGCTGAGGGTAACCAGCCGCTGCCAAAACCTGTTGCGATCCAATGATTGATGCTGCGCTTATCCGCTGAAATGGTCATAACCTCTGCTCCCGAAATCGTTATCTATAGATTTGCCATGCAACAACAGACTTACCCCCGGCTCTTCTCTGCAATGGCCGATCTTCACTGCCAAATCATGCGGGAACGCCATATCTGCGGGTGCTGTGAACAGCAGCGCATAATCTTCACCACCCTGCATAACGTTGTTCAGGGCAGCCGTGTCACCCAGCTGCGCAGAGAGATGGGCCCAATCCGGCACCTTGTTGATCTCAAGCACCATGCCGATTTCCGATGCACTGCAAATATGACCGGCATCCTGAAGCAGGCCATCACTGACATCGATGCAACACGATACACCTGATTCCCGCAAAGAGATTCCAGATTGAAGTTGTGGTGTAAGTGTTTGGAAGTGCTGAATAAACAGACCGTTGTAATCTTTATCAAACCACTGCTGAAGGCCTGCGGCATGAAAACCGAGAGCGCCACATAACCAGACCGCGTCATCAGCTTTGGCCTGATCACGGCGCATGGCCGTGCCAGCAGGTAGCTCACCTGCAACGGTTACCGACACCGCATTGGTGGCACTTCTGCTGGTGTCTCCACCGGCGAGCTCTACATCGTAACGGCGGAGAGCTGCGGTTGCGCCCTGCCCCAATAGCTCTACTGCCATGCTGTTTATTGCCATCACATTCAACCAGACACAGACTGGATTCGCCCCCATCGCAGCCAGATCAGAGAGTGCTGAACAGACAGCCCGATCAGCGGCAAGATCGAGTGGAAAATCATCAGGCCAGTGCACGTTCTGCACGGATGAATCGGTGCTGACCACCAGCTCACAACCCGGTGTTGGTTTGTGAATGGAAGCATCATCACCAATACCGAAGGCTGTGAATGCTTTCGCACTGCCACCGGCACCTTTGAACAGGCGTTTGATCAGGTTAAATTCACCTGATTTGAGTTCTTCTGATGAGAATTCGCCTTCAGCCATGAATGCAGGCTCCGGAAGATCTCTTACGTTTCACTAAGCGACACACTTTGTAACCGTGGCATGGAAAAAACCATCATGATTAAGGCTTGGTAGTAATCGTGTTTGGTCGGAGATGGTGAGTGTGTGTTTCAAACCATCCAATACCTCTTCATTCTCCTGGGCATGAATCGAACATACGGCATAGATCATGTGGCTGCCCGTTTTCAGAACTCTGAGTGATTCGTTCATCATCGCACCCTGAATCTGAGAGAGTCTCTTCACCGCTTCCTGATTCTGAAGATATTTGGCATCAGGATGACGCCGCAAAATACCCGATGCAGAGCAGGCGGCATCCAGGAAGATGGCATCAACACTGTTATCTTCAAAACTGAGCTCCATGGCATCACCCTGAAGAATTTCAACATGTTCACAGTTCAGACGCTTTAAATTCTCCTGCAGTCGTGGAATACGTTTTTCACTGAGTTCCACAGCCACGATACGGGCCTTGGGAAAACGATGCGCCAATAGAGCTGTTTTACCACCGGGTGCGGCACAGACATCAAGCATAAGCCCATCAAAGTCTGCCGGTAGTTTCAGCGCCATGACAGCCGCTTGAGCAGCCTGATCCATGACGGTGAAGCTACCGGCCTCAAAACCCGGCAAAGCAGTGACATCGGTTCCTGACGGCAACAGTACAGCAAACGGAGATAGCTCCCCCGCCTCTGCTTCAATACCGGACGCTTTCACCTCAGCCATCCAGGCATCGCGATCGGTAAACAGGGCCAGAGATAGCTTGGGAGGTGTTTTCAGGGCATCACACAATGCGTAAACAGCATCAGCACCAAATGCATCACGCCACTGGGCATAGATCCATTTCGGTAGCTCGGCACGCTGATTGGGTTTTAGTTTTTTAGGCACTTGGTTATTACAAACCTTGCGTAAGACTGCATTCACAAACGGGGCGGCTTTTGGACTGAGCTGCTTGATGGCCGATACCGTTTCAGAGACAGCTGCATGGGTCGGTACACGCATATGACGCAGTTGATAGGTGCCAAGTGCTAACGCGGCATAGGTAAAATCATCGGGTTTGGTTCTAATAAAGCGGGAAAAATCAGCTTCCAGAGAAAAACTACGGCGCAACACACCATAAACACATTCATGCAGGAACTTGCGTTCGCGCGGTTCAAAGCGCTCTGCCACACGCTGCATGGCAACATCTGCCTTCTGATCGTTATGCAGGACCTGCTTTAAACATTCGATTGCTGCTTTGCGTACCTGCATGGTTAGGTCCTATGGGTCAGAGAGTATCATGAATCAGAAGAGAGCAGAGATGATAAGGCCTGCAACACAATCCACGTTAAAGAAATGAATTATGGTGGCCAGCTACACTAGAGCAAGTATCAATGCAGCGAATCAATGGCCGCTTGATTTAGTGATCACCTCTTCATAGAGCAGATAATCATTTTTAGCAGCCAGTTGATTAGCCTGGCTGATGTGAGATCTGGCTACTGCGGTCAGCTCACCTGAAAGCAGGCTGCGATAGATGCCCTTGTAAAAGTGATCGGGAATCACCGTGACCCGGTAACGTACAGTGCGGCTATTTGAAGGTAGGTTGTTGAGTATAAAATGGCGCGTTTCTCCCGGCATGATGCGGGTATCGCGTAGCTCTTTCCAACCACCCCGATAAGCCTCCTCTGTGACGATCTGCCACTGCTGATGTTGAAGAACGCCTCCTTTTGCACTTAGCGCTTCTGCTTCCACCATGATTTTGGGTGTGACATAGGTAGGAAATGCATGTCCTATCCATGTGGATGTGATGCTGAGCGTGGCACTGTTTTTATCTTCAGTGAGTGAAAATGTCACCCCTTTTTTGTCCATCTCCGGATCATGGATGCCTCTGAACTCATGTTTTCTATCCTGCATATGACAGTCCTGACAAGTGATACCTTTGGATGCAAAAGAGCTGTTTTTCCATTTAGTTAGGGTGTTTTACAGAGGTTTTCTATTAATGGACATGGACTGCGGGAACTGATGGCATGATGCACAGAGTTGTGATTGCTCAAATTCCTTGGTGGCAGTGAAACCACCATGGGCTGGTGTATCTTGTTTACCGACTGCCCCCGTCGCTTTTGGTGGCGGCCCGAAACGATCTCCACTGCGGACATGGCAGACAGCACAGCTCACACCGCTATGTCTTAAGGGCAGTTTTTTGGAACCGCCCTTTTCATCATAACTGGCATTCGCATCAAAACCCTCTGCATGTTTCAGCGCATGAGAATGGAGTCATCCATATCTGTTGAATCGGTATAGAGCTGTTCTTTCAGTGGTGCATGGCAGCGGCCATCAACATCAAACCACCAAGGATGGAGATCGCTGCCAACAGGTACTGTTTCAAATTCAGGGGCATCTTCACTATGACTCCGTGCTTATTTAATCCTTCACGTCATTCCCGCGCAGGCGAGAATCCAGTCTTTTTTTTACAGTTCACTGGATACCTAGTCTAACCGAGTATGACAAAACTGCTTAACAGCGAAATCAGCTTATACCGCAAATAATTCAGGTTAATCTCAATCCGTCGCGGCATGGCTCGCTATATGAGAAGTGAGTACATAAAAGTTAACCTGCTGTGTTTGTTCTTTGAAAAGAAACAGGCCCTGCACGAGGACGTGCAGGGCCTGTGATCAAACGGTTGATGAACGATTAATGCCCTTTAGAACATGGATTACACGGGTCCATCCCCTACAGGGATAACAGCCGATCAGTTCTTACAGTTGATTAACAACAATCCGACGATGAACAGCAGCCACCCGGTTTTACCGCTTCGATGTGAGCTGATACTACATAGGCTTCCACTCCGCGGCCCGGTGCCCAGTCACGAATAAATTCACGCGAGCTGTCTTTTGGCAGAATGCTGATCTGCTCAAAACCTGCGTCCATCATCATGGTTTCCAACGCATCAATCATCGATGCGCCTGCCATGCAGCCTGCATGCAGAACCGGATCATTTTTCATCTCTTCCGGCATCTCAGCAGTCGCCACCACATCGGAGATGGCCAGACGACCACCCGGTTTTAACACACGAAAGGCATCGGCGAATACCAGCTCTTTATGCGGAGAGAGATTAATCACGCAGTTGGAGATAATGATATCGGCGGTGTTATCGGCAATCGGCAGATATTCAATCTCGGCAAGGCGAAACTCGACATTGCTGAACTTGCCTTTCTCGGCGTTGTGACGCGCCTTGGATAACATGGTAGGTGTCATGTCGATACCAATCACATGACCGTTCTCACCAACTTCACGGGCTGCCAGAAAGGCATCAAAACCACCGCCACTACCAAGGTCGATCACCACTTCACCAGGTTTCAGGCTGGCTATTGCACGCGGGTTACCACAGCCAAGGCCCATATCGGCACCATCGGGTACATTGGCCAGGTCATCTTCAGAGTAACCCAGACGTGTGGAGATCAACGTATTGATCGCTGCGTCATCGGAGACACCACAGCAACTGGCCACTTCACCACAGCAACCACCATCATTACTGGCATCGGCTACTTCGGCATAGGATTTACGTACGTGCTTGCGCACATTATCAGCTTTTACACTCATCATCTTCTCCGTCAAAGGGTATTCAATATTTTAATCATTTCAGATGGTTCCATGCGATCGCTGCTATAGATCACTATATCGGTAACACTCAGGTCATCGCCAGCGTTATGTTTATCTCGCAGTGCCATTACTCCTCCAGTGCCCCGCCGCAACTGGAACCCTGGCCTGCGGTACATCCATAACAGTGATCCATCACAACAATGGAAGAGCCCGTGAGATCCCGTTCGATCAACTCGGATAGATGCGTTGCCTTACCGCTCTTTTCAACGATGGGTAGATTAAGCATCTGATTAAAGTCGCAGTCGTAAACATAACCCTGCCAGTCGATGCTGATCAGGTTGCGGCACATCAGACCATTCAGGTTATCTTCGCTATACGCCTCTTTGAGCAGCTGCATATAGGAGGCGAATCTACCCTGAGAAATCAGTGTGCTGCCAAAACGTTTGATGGGCATATTGGTGATGGTAAAGAGCTGATTGAATACAATACCGAAACGCAAATGCAATTCGCGTTTATAGGCGGTTTCAAGTTCACCCTGTGAAGGCGGCAGGTTTGCGCCCTGTGGATTGTAGACCAGCGTTAATGTTAAACCGGAACCTTCGATACCATATCCGAGTGCATTCAAGCGCTGAATAGCTCGGATGCTGCTATCAAACACCCCCTTACCACGCTGCGCATCCACATTATCGCTCAAGTAGCACGGCAGAGACGCGACCACCTCAACCTTGTGTTTCGCAAGGAACTCAGCTGTATCACTACACCCCGGGGTGTACTCTCTTCCTTCGGAATTCACCTTATAATCTTCCTCTTCCAGAATCGTCAGATTACAGCGATCGATGATGCGCACACCCATAGCACTCGCCTGCTCTACCAGATAAACAAAATGCGGATTCATCTCCGGTGCGCCACCGGTCAGATCGAGTGTTTTAATGTTTTGTATGCGCAGATAATCAAGCACGGTTTGCACCGTTTCTCTCTCCATGATTTCGGTACGGCGTGGACCTGCATCAACATGGCAGTGCAAACAGGTTTGATTACACAGATACCCCAGATTGACTTGTAGTGTATCGACCTTGCCCCGCCTAATGGCGGGAAAGTCGCTCTTCTCCAGTAATGGCAGTGTTGCATGCATATAGATATATCCCCGGTTAAATCAGAATTGAATCAATAAAGTTGTGATCAGTCGACTCAAACGTATTTATATTACAGGTAGAATATCATACGAAAAAAGCTAGTGGATCAAGAGCGGTAAGCGATATCACCGGCGATAAAAGCTTTCTTCAATTTCCATTTAGGAATGATTGCACCGGTTCTATCTGCACGGGTTAAATTAGCACGTTTCAGGTTAGCACCACGGAAATCTGCATCACGAACATTGGAGAATGAGAGGTTGGCTTCGTTCAATACGGCACCACGGAAATCCGTACCTTCCATATCACAGCCCTGCATATTGGCATCAGCGAGCTTGGCATTGCGCAAATCAAGTCCGGAGAGATCCAGACCTCTTAAGTCGACACCAGTCAGTGACCAACCACTGCTAATACGTGCACGCAGAAGATTCAGATCAATGCGAATGCCATGCTGATTGGTATTGATTAAGACCACACCATCAAGGTTTGCACCTTGAATATTAGCGCAAGATAGATTGGCACCAGAGAAATTACAGTTCGAAAGGTTGGCTCCTGAAAGATCAGCACCGGACAGATCCTGATTTGAAAAATCCAGGCCGGACAAATCTGCTCCAGCCAGACTATTCCCAGCCTGTATTGCAGCTACTACCTCTGAAACTGTCATATCCCCTCCCATGAAAGACTGTGATGTTAAAAAGCCTGTGCCAAAGCGCAAGCAATAATTACGAACAAGGCTCTCATAGCGTATATATATATTAACTACTGAGGCGATTAATCATTCCTGTGTAACAGGCTAGGATTAATCTGCCATAACAGCGACCAGCCAGATTCTCTGCGCTCAAGAGATACAACACCGCCATTGCGAAAATGAATCGCTTGTCGCTCTGCATCACCACAGATAAGTAATCCGGCTAAACGCTGCATATAGGGCAGATGACCAACCAGCATGATATCGTCATGCATGGATGCCAGCTGTGCAGACCAGGTGGAGGGGTCATCATTAGGGCCAAGACCGGGCACCTGTTCACAACAGATACCACCCCAGCTTTGAGAAAACAGCAGAGCACTCTGTTCTGCCCTTAAAACACCACTATGCACAATACGAGCCGGCTTTGCTTTTCAAACAGACTTAAAAATTCAGCCGTACGTGTCACATCCTTTAAGCCCTGAGCAGACAACGGGCGCTTTATATCTTCATGTTTCTCTTTCGCTAAACCATGTTGAACCAGATATACCCGCATGCTTCTCCTCCAACAGATGACCTGACCAGTAGATTACGTCAGTGTACGGCCACCCTACAAGCGTTTTCAGGAGTCGGCATGGTTAGCATCAAAACAGCGCAGGATATCGAGGCTATGCGGCCAGCATGCCAACATGCTGCGGATACATTAGTTATGATTGAGCCCTATATTAAAGCGGGCATCACTACCGATGATATTAATGAACTGGTTCATGAATTCACTATCAAAGCAGGTGGCACCCCTGCTCCCCTTAATTATCATGGGTTTCCTAAATCGGTCTGCACCTCAGTCAACCATGTTGTCTGCCACGGTATCCCTACCAATAAAAAACTTAACGATGGTGATATTGTTAATGTTGATGTCACCACCATCATCAATGGCTGGCATGGTGATACGAGTAAAACCTTTTACGTGGGCAAGCCTAAAATCAAAGCTGAAAAAGTAGTGGAAACAGCTCGCCATGCGCTGGAGCTTGGCATCGCACAAGTGCGCCCGGGTGCTACACTTGGTGATATCGGTCATGCCATTCAAACGTATGTGGAAGGCGAGCGTATGACGGTTGTACGCGAATACTGTGGACACGGCATTGGTCGCGTATTTCACGAAGATCCACAAGTGCTGCACTACGGTAAACCGGCTACGGGTATGAAGCTTAAAGCCGGCATGGTCTTTACCATTGAACCGATGGTGAATGTCGGTAAAGCGGCTGTGAAACTGCTCGGTGATAAATGGACCGTGGTTACACGTGATAAATCACTCTCTGCCCAGTTTGAACATACGCTCGTTGTCACTGAAACAGGCTGTGAGATTCTTACCGTTCCATCATCATAAACCAAACCACAAAAGAAAATTCACTTAGAGAACACTGTGTTGACATCATTGCTCTTCATTTACATTTGTGACGTTGTCCCTTCGTGGTGAATATTGTTTTTATAAAAAAACATCTTATTGCTTCCAAATAGGTTGTAAAACGCTACTATGCGCGCCACTTAGAATTAGAGGTTATTATATATGACACGCAAATTACGCAATATCGCCATCATCGCCCACGTTGACCATGGCAAAACTACACTGGTTGATGAACTGCTGAAGCAGTCTGGTACGATGGATAGTCTTCGTGCTGACATGGAAACCTGTGTGATGGATTCCAATGACCTCGAAAAAGAGCGCGGCATTACTATCACGGCTAAAAATACCGCCATTCGTTTTGGTGACACCCACATCAACATTATCGACACCCCTGGCCATGCCGATTTCGGTGGTGAAGTAGAACGTGTATTGAACATGGTTGATGGAGTGGTACTGCTGGTTGATGCCCGTGAAGGCCCAATGCCACAGACTAAATTTGTTACTTCCAAGGCTCTGGCTCTTGGTCTGAAACCAATTGTTGTAATCAATAAAATTGACCGCGAAGGTTCTGATCCTGATGCTGTTGTTGATCTCACCTTCGACCTGTTTGCTTCCCTTGGTGCAACAGATGAACAGTTAGAGTTCCCGGTTGTCTATGCATCGGCTAAAAATGGTTATGGCATGCTTGATCTGAATGAAGAGTCAGACAACCTGCTCTGCCTGTTCGATACGATCCTTGAGCATGTTCAGGCGCCTGAAGGTGACCCTGAAGCTCCTTTGCAGATGCTGGCTACTACACTGGACTGGGATGAGTACATCGGCCGTGTTGTGATTGGTCGTATTGCTAACGGACGTGTTAAAACAGGTGAAGAGATTACAGTTGTTCATGCCGATTCCAGAAAAGAGAATTTCAAAGTTTCCAAACTACTTGGTTTCCTCGGTCTGAACCGTATTGAAGTCCAGGAAGCAGAAGCGGGTGAAATTGTTGCGATTGCTGGTATTGAACATATTAATATCGGTGAAACGATTGCATCGAAAGAAACACCTATTGCTCTTCCAGTGATCCATGTAGATGAGCCTACGCTTTCTATGGAGATACACGTTAACAAGTCTCCATTGGCTGGTACTGAAGGTAAATTCATTACGACGCGTCAGATTCGTGACCGTTTGATGAAAGAGATTCGTACCAACGTGGCTATGCGTGTAGAAGATACTGATTCTGCAGATGTATTTAAAGTATCCGGCCGTGGCGAACTACACATCGGTATCCTTTTAGAAACCATGCGTCGCGAAGGTTTTGAAATGGCTGTATCACGTCCAACCGTGATTATTCGTGTAGAAAATGGTGTAAAAGAAGAGCCTTACGAGCATGTAACTGTTGATGTAGAACAGGAATATCAGGGCGCAGTGATTGAGAAGCTTGGTAAACGTGGTGCGGAAATGACCTCCATGGAGACCAATGCAGATGGTTGTACCCGTATTGAGTTCATGTGCCCTACCCGTGGCCTGATTGGTTATACATCTGAATTTCTAACTGATACCCGTGGTACTGGTATTATGCATCATATTTTCCATGCTTATGGTCCATTCATTGGCACGCTGCCAAGCAGCCGTATCAATGGCGTATTGATCTCTATGGAAAACGGTTCATCTGTTGCTTTCGGCCTGTGGAAACTACAGGAACGTGGCAGAATGTTTATTGGTTCCGGTGCAACAGTGTATGAAGGTATGATCATCGGTATCAATAATCGCGATGCAGATATGTGCGTTAACCCGATCAAAGAGAAGAAACTGACCAATGTACGTTCGTCTGGTAAAGATGATGCGATTGATCTGGTTCCACCTTTGAACCTGAGCTTGGAGCGCGCTATCGAATTCATCTCTGATGATGAGTTGGTAGAAATCACTCCAACCTCAATTCGTCTACGTAAACGTGTTCTGAAAGAGAACGAACGCAAACGCGGAACACCGAGAGGTTAAATCTTGTAATCACACTAAAGGCCTGTCCAATGGACGGGCCTTTTTTTTGTCCGCTTGAATAGAACCATCATTTCAATACTCTCCATTGATCACTCTTTATGGGGAGTCCTCAATGATTTTAAGAAGCCCTGGAAGAGATGCACAAAAGTTTCGCCAACTTGAAATAGAGTTAAAGTAGTACACTGCTTTATTATCCCCCACATCTCTCTTGATGTTTTTTACAATTAGCTTACCTTTAGATTACTTAAAAAAGAATATGATGATCCTATAGAGAGGACATATGATAAACCTTGAGCAGCAATTGATTGAATGGGACGGTGACAGATCTCTATTACCACCTATTCCTGATAATGATCAGAATCCAGCATTGGTAGAGGAATTCATTGAAAAAATGGACAACTTTATTGAGCTATGGGACCCCTCTCCTCCAGAGGGTGATGGTTGGGTTTTAATCCAAAAACGGTGGTTCTGTGCTGACATATGTGGTGAATGCGGTATCCCTGCTGATTCAAATAGCGGTAGTTGCAAGCTAAAGGGTGTGAAACCTCAAAGTGTTTGGCAGCGCTCTATTTAAAAGTGACTGCGGTATCTGATACGCAAGTATCTCATCTGCTGCCTGTGATAAATTAGAAAACAGACTATTTGTAAAAATGGGCCTCTATTAAACACTCTTGGGTACTGTTCGCATCGCAGGTATGATTATAATCAGTGATTAGAGGCTGGAAACAATCTTTCTAAACAAACGGACACGTAATAGCTTGCTGATCGATCTCTGATGGTATGCTTTTAAATCTATTTTCCGCATTCAGAGCAATCTAATGGACAGCTCCAATTATATAGAGAAGACTCTTTTGTCACACGTGAACATGTAGAGTTTGCAGCCGGTAGGCCTTCTTTATTACATCGTATTAATGCATCTGCTATAGCAAAAAGTTGTTGGGGAATAAATGGCTTAGGCAAAAAATGACAGGAGGTATTCCTCATTGCAGCATCACCTTCATGGTAACCAGACATGACTACAATTTTTTGTTCCGGAAACTTCTCTCGTATAATATCGATTAACTCATAACCACTCATCCCAAGCATTTGTATATCAGTGAAAGTAGCTGTTGGAAAGAGATAGTTATCACTTTTTAGATAATCGACATACTCATGCGGGCTTGAGTATGAATTAGCTACATATCCGGAAGATTCCAGCAACTCTACGACTAACTCGCGCAGGCATTCATCATCATCAATTACATGAAACATCATTATATATAGTTGAATTTCCCTTAACTGCAAACCATATATATAATGTGGTCTTTAAGAGGGGGAAGCACCACATTCAGGGTGAAATATAATTACTAATCGATTTTTGAATAAGTGATCTGGCGGCTGCGCGATGATGCACTGATCGGCTCAAGCAACACCGAGACTTCGACAATCGTAATCTGATCAAGCTAAGCCCTCTCCACTTGTGGGCACTTGTATTCACGCATGAAATCATCGCTATCGTTCAACGCTTGCAGATGCGGATAAATGCCACTGAATCATAGATCAGCTATTCACATATTCAGAGTTTTATAAGAAGCGTTCTTTACTTTACACATGCAAGCCGTAGAAGCTAAAGCACTTCACCATAGCGCTCTTTAGATTATAATGACTATTCCCAGCCAAGACGGATACTGAATACTACTGATTATGAGTCTAATTTATTTGATATGACCCTGCTAAGTAGATCAATATTATAGGGTTTAGTAAGAACATCTTCTTTTCCAGAAATGAGTTCATCAGGTAATGCCAATCTTTTATCGTATCCTGTTGCGAATATGACTTTCACACCTGGACTAACTTCCCTAATGCGTTCAATCGCTTTAATGCCGCTGAGTTTAGGCATCACAACATCAGTAATGATGAGAGACACTTTATCCTGATTCGCCAGGAAAACTTCAACCGCCTCCTCACCATCTGAAGCACTTAAAACCTGATAACCCAAGGTCTCCAGTATTTCTATTCCAACACTAAGGATGCCCGTTTCATCATCTACTAACAGGATGCACTCCCCATTCCCATGCACAGCCTCGATTACATGATCAGATAAAACAGCAGGCATTTCGACCTCTATGAGGGGGATATAAACGTGAAATATTGATCCTTCACCTTTTGAACTCTCTACTTCAATAAAACCTTCATGGGTTTTGATTGCACCAAAGACCATAGCTAAACCAAGCCCTGTACCTTTACCCTGCTCTTTAGTGGTGAAGAAAGGGTCAAAGATACGTTCAAGGTGCTCTTGAGGAATACCGGTTCCATTATCCTTCACACTCAAATGTGCATATCTTCCTTGCTGAAAATAGGGATGGTGTTTGATAAAAGCAGCATCTGTATGAAAAGCATCAAGCTTGATAGTAATACTCGGATCATCTGCAAATTCCACCGCATCTCGGGCATTATTAACCAGATTCATTAACACCTGATGCAGTTGCGTAGCATCGCCATTGATAAGCAATGGATCTGAGCAAATGTCATGTTGCACTGCAATATTTTCCGGAATAGAAGAACGTAAGAGTTTGTATGCCTCTTTAATGAACGGAGTCAGGGTGAATTGTTGTAAGCTCACTCTCCCCTTTCTGGCAAAAGTAAGAAGTTGACTGATGAGGTCAGCCGCACGGAAAGATAAAGCTTCAACATCGCAGAGTTTTTTCTGCACCAGAGGGTTTTCCTGAGAAAGTTTCTTGGCGAGATACAGATTACCTGTAATACCTGCCAAAATATTATTGAAATCATGAGCAATTCCACCAACAAGCGTGCCAATAGCCTCCATCTTTTGTGCCTGATGAAATTTTTCCTCAAGCAATTGGTGCTCAGTCATGTCCTGCTGAATCCCTACATAGTGAGAAATTTGATTGTTGCCGTTTAATATCGGGGAAATTGACATGATGGCCGGATATTGACTGCCATCTTTTCTACGATCATCGATAGATCGGCTCCAGACATTTCCATTTGAAATCGTCTTCCAAAGGTTATCGTAATATTCAGTGCTCTGGTTTCCACTTTTAAGCATTCTGGGGTTGTTACCAATCACTTCTTCTCGCGTATATCCCGTCATCCTTGTAAATGAAGGGTTTACATACTCAATGATGCCGTGCTTGTCGGTGATCAGAATGGATTCACCAGCCTGTTCAACGGCTTGGGAAAGATTGCGTAATAACTCTTCAGATTTTTTACGTTCTGTAATCTCACGCCAGATGCAATAGAGGCTTACTTCATCAGAGGACTCTAAACGGGATAGGGTCACTTCAACTGGAAAACATGTTCCATTTTTGCGGCGGTGAATCCACTCAAAGCGATGAACGCCTTCACAATACGCAATCGCCATCATCTCATTTGTCTTCTCGCTGGATTCACGCCCATCAGGCTGGAGTGTTGGTGAAAGTTCCGATGGATGAACAGATTCAAGCTCTTCAATATTCCTGTAGCCAAGGGTTTTCGCGGTAGAGGCATTACACAAATTGAATCGATTATGCTTATCAATAATCCAACAGGGATCAGGAGAATGTTGAAATAGGGCTCTAAATTTACGTTCACTTTCACTCAGCTGAATTTCAATATGCTTGCGTTTGGAAAGCTCCTGATAAAGTTCCAGACTGGTTTTAATCGCTGTCATAATAGATCTATGAATGGGAAGCAGTGTGATCATAGCAATAATTGCATATGTAAGAAGGCCAATGCCAAGCAACACATGAAGGCTATCACCGATGTAGAACATGTAAGTAGCAACAGGCAGTACACAGGGCAAAAAGAAAGCACATGCCACTTTCAGGTTAACAGAGTAACCAATCACACCACCAGTACTGACCCCCAAAACCCACATGCATATAATGACATGATAAAGCGTTGATTCAGGAGTGAAAAACAGTAACCCAGTTGCCCCCATGCTGCGCCTGATAGAAATGCAAATAGTGAATAAACACGAACCCAAAATATCGGATTCTCATCTGCAGATTCTGACCTTTGATTGAGAGCATATAGCACATATCTTGCGATAAGCACGGAAACAACAAAAGCTAACCAACTGATGATAGCAGCGTGATCATTGATCTCCCAAAGAACCGTACCCAATAGAACTGCTGCTAGACCGTTACCCAGCACCCCTGTTTTTGTTTGATTATAAACAATATGCATCTGTTCTATCGATATTAATTGTTCCTGAGAGCGACCCTCTTTCAGATCATACTGCGGCATACTGGATTTCCATGATGAAATTAACGCAAGTTTGATGCCATACAGATGACTTTCAACAGCCACGCTTTAGCATGGATCCAGCGTTGTTTGCTACAGTCTTAAATTGCTTTAAAATAAGCTCGTGTGATTCAATAACTTTATCTCTTAACCCTTCAAAATCACAGTTATTAAAAATAATAAGGTCTGCGGCATCACGGCGTACTTCATCGTTGCATTGACGCGCGATGATGGCATCAAGTTGTGCGCTGTTACGATCTCCTCTGGCCAGTACTCGCGCACGCCTGAGCGCAATATCAGCCATGACCACCAGCACAGCATCCATGCGTGAAGTAGCACCCGACTCCAGTAACACCGAGGCTTCAATAATCGCATAGGTACCATGCTGCTTCTGCAACCACAGCTCTTCCTGCTCTCGAATTAAGGGATGCAGAATGCTATTCAACTTCTTTGTTTCCACAGCATCGGCAAAACAGTGTTGAGCCAGAGCTGACCTGTTCAGCGATCCATCTGAACTTAATATTGAGTGTCCAAACGCTTCTGTTAATTGCTCTAAACCTGTGGAGCCGGGCCCTGCAACACTGCGCCCTACTTGATCCAGGTCCAATACTGGCACACCCAGCTCTGCAAATATTTTAGCCACACTGCTTTTGCCGCTCCCGATACCGCCGGTCAAACCAATGCGCGCAATCATGCTTATGCACTCACCCGTTTATTCCTGCGAATTGAATATACCAATCAAGAATAGTATTACCCCAAACAAACCAGATCATGCCGGCTGCAGCGAGATAAGGACCAAATGGTATTTCTGTGCGCATGCCGCGTTTGGCCAGTACAATAAAGACAAGTCCGACAATCGTACCCACGACAGAAGATGCAAGAATGATGAATGGTAGCGCCTGCCAGCCCATGAATGCGCCCAGCATGGCCAGCAGTTTAAAGTCCCCTGCTCCCATGCCTTCACGCCCGGTCAGTTTGAGAAACAGTTTGGCTACAAACCAGAACACACCATATCCAGCGACTACACCAATCAATGATGACTGCCAATCACCCAGCCAGTATGAAAAGATCAAACCAATCAGAATGCCCTGATAGGTTAATACATTAGGCAGTAAAAACGTTTCCAGATCAATCGCACTCAAGACCCAGAGCAAAAAGAACAGGGTAAGTGCGGAAAGCAGTTCCAGGGAGATACCGTAGTGATAGGCTAAACTAGCAGAACCCAGCCCCATGACCAGCTCCATAACAGGATAACGCCAGGATATTTTATGATCACAGTGCCTGCATCTCCCCTTTAAAATCAGCCATGAAAATAACGGGATATTATCATACAGGGCAATAGCATGATTACAGTGCGGGCAATGGCTGCCGGGAAAGGCGATCGATTCATTTAACGGAATACGGTGCACACAGACATTAGCAAAACTGCCGACTATCAAACCGGCGATGCCAAATAAAATAACTAACTCCATGCCCATTATGTCTCATCCTCTGTTGGTAGTGGTTTTTTCAGTCGATAGCGCAAGGAGCGAAAACTAATGCCTAACTCAACAGCGGCTTTGGTGATATTTCCACCTGTTTTAGCCAATGCCTCATCAATCAATTGTTGCTCAGCAGTGGCCATAAAACTATCCAGATCATCATGCTGTGCCTGCATACTAGTCAATGAAATGGATGCATGGCTATGAACACCTGAATAGAGCTCATCGAGCAACGCAACATCCAGATCCCCTGAGTCTGACAAGGCTAGCATTCGCTGCATAAGATTCTCCAGCTCACGCACATTCCCCATAAATGGCAACGTGCTTAGATAGGGAAAACAATCATTATTCAACCGTGCTTTCCCTTCACTGTATTGATGTATAATTTTTTTGGCCAGCATAGGGATATCTTCATTGCGTTGGCGAAGTGCAGGCATGTGTACCGGCACGACATTAAGACGGAAAAAAAGATCTTCACGGAAATTTCCCTGCTTAACCTCCCTCTCTAAATCTCGATTGGTAGCAGCAATAATCCGTACATTGATATCGTGCTCCTGATCATCACCCACCCGTCGAATACGCTTTTCCTGCAAAGCTCTGAGCAGCTTTACCTGTACCGATGCAGGTAATTCCCCCACCTCATCCAGGAACAGGGTGCCGCCATCTGCAGACTCCATCAATCCCTGACGATCAAACTCTGCCCCGGTAAAAGCCCCTTTGCGATGACCAAACAGTTCAGATTCAAACAGCCCCTCAGGAATGGCTCCGCAATGCACTGGAATAAACATCTTCTTCGCACGTGGTGAACGGGCATGCACAAATCTTGCAGCCAGCTCTTTGCCTGTACCCGACTCTCCGGATATCAGTACGGTAAATTCAGATTTGGCAGCTCTATCCAACCGTTGACGAACCCGTTGCATTGGCACTGAATTGCCGATTAACATCTCAGTTTCTTCACTGTTCTTAGAGCAAGGTAAATCTGTTGAAACACCTATTTGATCTGCATTGGCTTCACAGAGAGCCCGCTCCACAGCAGCTGCCAACTCTTCAACTGAGACTGGCTTGGTTAAGTAATCAAAAGCCCCCTCTTTCATAGCCATAACAGCTGTATCACTACTGGCATAGGCGGTGAGCAATAATACTTTAGCATGCGGTTGAATTTTCCTGCTGGCCGTAATGACATCCAGACCTGCATCACGTCCTTGCATGCGCAAATCCGTCAACACCACATCAAATTGATGTTGTTGCAATAGCTTTTCAGCTTCAATAGATGAACTGCATGCTGTGACCTTATGCCCCTGGATTTCCAGGCCTAGTGATAATACCTTTCGTGCATTGAACTCATCTTCCACCAGTAGAATATCAGCCATTTTCAGCTCCCAGGATTGCTTTCATCGAAGCAGCATCATTTTTTACCTGACCCTGAACAGTGAAAGAGACCTTGCCATTATCGCTTAGCACTTCAATACTCCAGCTATTAACTGTGCACACCTGTTGTACTATTGCGAGTCCCAGTCCCACTCCAGAGGTGCGACCACTGACAAAAGGCTCAAACAACTTATCACGTACATTTGCAGGGATATCACCATGGTTGGTAATCTCTAATTGCCACTGTGTCTCATCAGCATTGAGGTTAATATCTACATCACTGACTCTATCCGAGCGATTCATCAAAGCGTTGGAGAGCAGGTTATCAAATAACAGACGAAAGTGATCAGCGTCGAGATATAGCTCATCCACACGGCTATGGCACTGAATCTGTTGACGATATTTTTGATCCACCTGTTGCAGCGATGCTGTAATCAGATCAGGCATAGATGTGATAGCCTCAGAGGCATGCAACGGTTTGGAGTATTGTAACATCATGCCTACCAGTCGATTCAAGCGCAGCATCTCTTCATGAAAGATGCTTTGTAGGTGATTTGCGCTCTCAGGGTTCTTTTTTATGATCTCTAAGCCGTGTGTCATCGTTTGAATGGGGTTACGAATTTCATGCGCCAACATTGCCGCCATCTGCCCTAATGCGGCCATCTTCTCTTGTTGAATCAGTTGCTCTTTGAGTTGTCTCACCTCACTAACATCCACTGCGGTTAACAACCAGACAGCGTGATCTTCCGCAGAGAGTTGGCGCACAGTTAACAGAAGTGTTTCATCTTCTCTATGATATTCACATTGGAAGCTGTTTGGTTTCTGCTCTTGAAGGGCTTGTTGAAAATAACAGGCTAAAGGAGGGAATTTCAATAAGGTGGCTAGCGAATCTCGTTTTAATAAAATACTGGCTGCGATATTCATATCAATGAAATGCAGTTGTTGGTCCATGAGAATCACACCTTCGCCCATCTCCGCCATCATTCTGTCATGCAGGTCTTTTAACTTTCGATGCTGACGAACAGCATGAATGCTTGTAGCACTTAAACGCGCATGACGGCGTGCAATAAAAGCCATGACCCCACCAACCAGCATGAGAGCGGAGACCTGTAACAAGGCCTGTAGTGCTTCATGGGTGGTCAGTGCTGCATCATGAAGCAACCACAATTCGCCATACACTGACAACAGATATGCAATGCATGCTAATGTACTGATCAATAGCGGCAGCAAGCGCCGGGCATGCGCACCGGATGCAATAACAATCAGACCGAGCAAAAAAGCAAATGGGCTTGAAACACCACCTGAAGCCAGTATCAAAAGACTGGCAAGAATAGCATCTGAACCATATTGAAAGCCCCATTGATGAAGCACTGAAACCCGAGAAAAAGAGAGAGCCTGTTGCACCAATAACATCAGAATACTCGCAATGCCTATCACCAACATCAGTCTTTGTTGTACGGGGTCATACATTGGGTAGAACCAAACCGCTAAAACCAGTGCAACCGCAGATGTCGCCAGGGCGCGATAGAATATTATCTGCATTGCATTCCCGTAATATTCATCAATAGTGCCATATAAGATTTCCTTGTGCCGAGCATCCGACGTTGAGCATCATATCTGCGGTGATATTGTATTTTTGGCCTGCATGGAAATCCGGATCAGGACGTGGACGCTGAATAGAGCGATTAAACGAGAGATGCCATCTGGAAGATGGGCAGATACATCGACACCACTAAACCACCAATCACGACACCAAGAAAGGCCATAATTAACGGCTCCATCAGCTGCTGCATATTATTTACAGCAGTATCCACTTCTTCTTCGTAGAAATCGGCAATTTTTGCCAGCATATCTTCCAGGCTACCTGTCTGTTCACCGATAGAGATCATCTGGGTCACCATCAGTGGGAATATTTTACTCGCCTCCAATGGCGCAGTAAGCGTCTGCCCCTGGGAGATAGAATCTTTGGAAGAGAGAATAACCTTTTCAATCACAACGTTACCGGAGGTTTCTGCAACCGTATCAAGCGCCTCCAGAATAGGGACACCGGCAGCAGTTAAGGTCGAAAAGGTACGGCAAAAACGTGCCACAGATGCTTTGCGCAACACATCGCCCAAAATAGGCAGAGCCAACAACAGCTTGTCGAGCTGGTAACGACCATTAGGCGTTTGATATAACGATTTAATGGCAAAGACCAGTGCAATCGGAGAACCGATGATCAAATACCAGTACTCGACAAACACATCGGATATCGACATGGCGATCTGGGTTGGCATAGGCAGCTCTCCGCCAAGGTCTGCAAACATCTCACTGAAAATTGGAATGACGAAAATCATCAGAATCGACGTTACTATAAATGAGACGACCAGAATTGCGATCGGGTAAACCATGGCGGACTTGATTTTAGCTTTCAGGCTGAGCGATTTTTCCTTATAAATACAGAGACGCAGCAGAATCGCATCGAGAATACCGCCCTGCTCCCCCGCTTCTACCAGCGCACAGGTCAGTCGGTCGAACTCTTTCGGAAATTTACGCATGGTTTCACCCAGAGGATTACCACCCTCCAGATTCATGCGCACATCATTGAGTAATTTGATCATGGATTTTTTTTCAGCACCACGTTCAGCCAGTTCAAAACATTGTACCAATGGCAATCCAGCGTTAATCATGGTTGATAGTTGACGGAAAAATACCGAAATATCTTTGTCATCGACCTTTTCAGGAAACAGTACAATCTCAATCGGTTTCTTTTTGGCCTTAACATCAAGCAGGCCTTTACGTCGTAAAATAGCTACCGCAATTTCAC
>Ga0316202_10000919_pt1 | contig 26361 bp, 22 predicted proteins | sample 3monrhotite_MG_FD_204934 | JGI IMG/M metagenome (GOLD analysis project Ga0316202, IMG submission 204934) | Microbial mat bacterial communities from mineral coupon in-situ incubated in ocean water Damariscotta River, Maine, United States -... | ecosystem: Environmental > Aquatic > Marine >... | reverse complement strand
TTTTCAGCTTCAATCCAGCTTACTCCCCATTAATAACCAGACCTTCCCGTTGAGTTAATAACCGTGACTACAACCGAAGGAATGGAAAACACATCCTCAGGTCGGCCTGCTGATAAAAACCTTTAATTATTATTCGGCATAAATAAAGTATAAATAATACTTGACAGGGCGTTTTCGACATTTCCAAATTCAAATAATTGTCGAAAAGAATTGTAGATATTAAGAAGTATCCTTTAGAAGAATATCTTCTCCCAAGAAGGAAAATGTCAATTTAAGCAATCGGGGTAAAATAGCATTTTTCAGGTGATATTCCGGCGTATTTTTTTGATGTTAAAAAATTTTTATGGTATCGATTCATAACTGGAAATTGATAGTTCCTGTCCCAGCTATCGATATATTTCGAAGAATGGTGTGCCTGCAGAGAAATGCTGACTACTTATCGTTATCTGATGATAAACCCGCCATAATAACAATTACTGGTTTCATATAACGAAATAATTAGTTGTGATTATTGATTCTCGTCGCCGCGCCCAAACAAACACAGCCTGACATTTCCGGCAGAAACATTTGTCGTTATGTGCAGTCGCGGCTATCATTGCTGTAGGGATGGTGAGTGCTTTACTCTAAATCAAGCAAAAGGCCTGATATGGACACAGAAAAAAGACGTTTTTCACGTATCTCATTCGTGACAGACATTCATCTGGTCAGCGCCGAAGGCAGCTGGGATGCCAAGCTCATTGATATTTCCCTGAAGGGTATTCTAGCTACAATGCCTGACGGCTGGCATAGCAAAATCGGCGATCATTACCTCGTGGAGATGTTGACGGATAATTCGGATGCAACGATCCGTATGGAAGTCTCTGTCACCCACGTTAAGGAGCAACATGCGGGCTTCCGCTGTGAACACATCGACCTGGACAGTATTTCTCATCTGCGCCGGCTGGTGGAATTGAACCTGGGTGATAGCGAAATGTTAAGCCGTGAGCTGGCCGAATTAATAAACGACTGATTCAGGCTCGCAACATAAACATTTTTTCGGCAACGGTTTTTTTACAGGGCTGCCAGGGCTGCCGCCAGGGTTTTTACACCCACGATTTTCATGCCTTTGATGCCGCCTTTAGGTACATTGGCTTCAGGTACGATGGCCTGCCGAAAGCCGTGTTTGGCCGCTGCATTCAAACGCTCCTGACCACTGGGCACCGGACGGATCTCGCCAGATAGCCCCACTTCACCAAATACCATTAGATCTGTGGACAATGGACGGTCGCGCAAACTGGAAATAATCGCCAGCAATAACGCCAGGTCTGCGCTAGTCTCCAGCACTTTCAGACCACCCACTACGTTAATAAAAACATCCTGATCACCCACCTGCACGCCACCGTGGCGATGCAGTACAGCAATCAGCATGGACAAACGGTTTTGGTCCACCCCCACAGCCAGACGCCGTGGGTTGCCATAATTGCTGTCGTCCACCAGGGCCTGAAGTTCCACCAAAATAGGCCGCGTCCCTTCCCACACGACCATAACCACACTGCCAGCGGCGGGTTCATCGGCGCGCGAGAGAAAAATCGCCGAAGGGTTTTTAACTTCACGCAAACCCTTTTCCGTCATCGCAAAGACACCCAGCTCATTAACTGCACCGAAACGGTTTTTCACCCCACGCAGAGTACGGAAACGGCTATCGGTGGAACTTTCCAACATGACGGAACAATCAATCATATGTTCTAACACCTTGGGTCCAGCCAAAGTGCCGTCTTTGGTGACGTGGCCAACAAGTATCAGCACGGTATTCGTCAGCTTGGCGAAACGTATCAGGTAGGCCGCGCATTCGCGCACCTGCGCCACGCCACCAGGGGCCGATGGCACTTCTTCGCGACTCATTACCTGTATGGAATCCACCACCAGTAATTTGGGTTGATGTTTTTCGGCCACCGCACAAATACTTTCCACGCTGGTTTCGCTGAGCATTTTCAGGCTGTCGGTGGGCAGGGACAAACGCTGCGCACGCATGGCCACTTGTTGCAGGGATTCTTCGCCAGTCACATACATGGCACTTTGTGATTGCGCCAGTTTGCATAGCACCTGCAACAGCAGCGTGCTTTTGCCCGCGCCAGGGTGGCCGCCAATGAGAATCGCCGAGCCTGGTACTAGACCACCTCCTAACACCCGGTCCAATTCATCAACACCTGTCCCCAAGCGCGGTAGTTCACTCAGGTCGATGTCGGCCAGGATTTTGACATCCGACAAGCTGCCCGCATAACCGGCAAACTGCCCAGCCCCAGGTTTGCTGCCACCGCTGACCGGGCTTCCGGTGCGAAATTCCGATAACGTATTCCATGCACCGCAATCATCGCAACGCCCTTGCCACTTGGGAAAATCCGAGCCGCAGTCACTGCACACATAGGCGATTTTTGTTTTGGCCATGGATCTATTTTCCGTTATACGGTGGTGGTTATTCCGCCTTGCAGATACTGTCGCGGTACACGCGCAGTGACGCTGCAAAATAATGTATAGACAATAGTCGCTGCCGCCTGCGCCACGGTTTCCGCAGGCAAACCTTCACCCCATAACACTACCTCGTCCCCTACCTTCGCTGCTGGTAAACCACGCAAATCAACACTGATCATGTCCATGGAAACGCGACCAATGAGAGGCACTTCCACACCATTCACCAATACTGGTGTACCAGACGGCGCGTGGCGCGGGTAGCCGTCACCATAACCTATGCTAACCACACCTACCGACATGGCTTCGGGACAAACCCAGGTACCACCGTAACCCACAGCATCGCCCGCCTGACACGTGTTGATCGCGATCAATTCACTGCGCAGGGTCATTACCGGGCGCAAATGCCGATCAGCCCCAGTCTCTCCCAAAAAAGGCGAAGCACCGTAAAGCATAATGCCGGGACGGTCGATGTCAGCGTGGCTGCCCAACCAGCCTAGAGTACCCGCCGAGTTGGCGATGCTGCGTTCAGCCTGCACGCCAGGCAGCACATTGTTGAAGGATTCTATTTGTTGCTGAGTGCTGGCATTATGAAAATCATCAGCACAGGCTAGGTGGGTCATCAGCCGTGGTGGCTGATTCACGACATCACAGGCACTGAGTCGTGTCCATGCGGCTGGCACAGCATCTGGAGTAAAACCTAAACGGTGCATACCGGTGTCCACCTTCAGCCACACGGTAATCGGCTTTGAAATATCCTGTTGTTTAGCCAGAGCCTGCAACGCATCAAGTTGCATGGCATGATGCACCACAATATCTAACTGGTATTGTTGGATTTTGACTAACTCATCGGCATGAAAGAATCCTTCGAGCAACAAGACAGGTTGATGAATGCCCGCCTCACGTAAAACCAGCGCTTCTTCGAGACTGGCTACCGCAAAACCGTCGGCATCAGCCAACGCCTGCGCTACCGGTAACAGCCCGTGACCGTAGGCATCAGCTTTGATGACGGGAAATTGTCTAGCCTTAGGATCAGCCGCCTGTGCCCGTTGCAGATTATGTCGTAAGGCATCGAGATCAATGACGGCCCGCGCCGCGCGACTCATGCCCCAGGGCCCGAATGCGAGTAGCCATCGTCATCGGAATAAATATCGTGGATGAAGTTTTCAAAACGGGTGAACTGACCAAGAAAAGTCAGGCGTGTCGTACCGATAGGGCCGTTACGTTGTTTGCCAATGATGATTTCTGCGGAGCCTTTGTCCGGACTGTCGTCATTGTAAACTTCATCCCGATAAATGAAGGTAATCACGTCGGCATCCTGCTCGATGGCACCCGATTCACGCAAATCCGACATCACTGGACGTTTGTTGGGACGTTGCTCCAGACTACGGTTAAGCTGCGACAACGCGATCACTGGCACTTCCAGCTCTTTGGCTAAGGCTTTCAGCGAGCGCGAAATTTCAGAGATTTCGTTGGTGCGGTTTTCTTTACTGCCATACACCTGCATTAACTGTAGGTAGTCAATCACGACCAATCCCAAGCCGTGTTCACGACTCAAGCGGCGGGCACGGGCACGAAGATCATTGGGGGAGAGTGCCGGTGTGTCATCAATGAATAACGGTGCATCGGCGAGAATACCCACTGCCGAGGTCAATCGTGGCCAGTCTTCATCCTCCAGTTTACCGGTGCGGATTTTGTGCTGATCAATGCGCCCCAGCGACGACAACATACGCATCGCCAGTTGCTCACCAGGCATTTCCATGCTGAATACGGCAGTGGGCACACCACCCTTGATGGCCGCATGCTCAGCAATGTTCATGGCAAAAGAAGTTTTACCCATGGAGGGACGACCGGCAACAATCACCAAATCCCCCTTTTGCAGGCCGGATGTCATCTCGTCAAAACTGTCCCAGCCCGTAGGCACACCGGTAATGGGATTGTCCTGCTGAAACAGCTCGTCGATGCGATCCACTGCTTTGACCAGCAAATCCTTGATCGCGGTAAAACCCTTTTTACCGCGCGCCCCCTGTTCGGCGATTTTGAATACCGCGCTTTCGGCACCATCCAACAGCTCTTCAGTGCTGCGACCTTCGGTTTGATAAGCGCTGCCACTGATGTCGTTACCCACGGTAATGAGCTGACGCAGCACCGAACGGTCGCGCACGATTTCAGAATAAGCCTTAATGTTGGCGGCACTGGGAGTATTTTTGGCCAGTGCGCCCAGGTAAGCCAGACCACCTGCCTCGTCCAATAGGGATTGCTGAGCCAGCCACTCAGAAAGCGTGACGACGTCAAAGGGATTGCTGTGTGATGCCAGACTGGCCACTGCACGAAAAATCAGCCGGTGATCACGACGATAAAAGTCCTCTTCCACCACCAGATCAGCAACCTTGTCCCAGGCCTCGTTATCCAGCATCAAACCACCCAGTACGGACTGCTCGGCCTCCACAGACTGTGGTGCCATACGCAACGCTTCAGTGGCAATATCAGCTATTTCGGGTGGGTACTCTAACTCGCTCATCGTCGCATCATGTTACCTGATTGTGTCCGAAAAGACCGATGGAAAAGTGCCGCAATCAGGCAGAAAAATATAAAGGCAGCACCCCGCAGCTGCCTCGGGGTGCCGCCTTACCTCTATACCATAGGCTTCCTGCGGGTAACGCAGATTTAAGCTTCGGCGACCACGCTCAGTTTCACCGTGGCCAACAAATCACTGTGCAGTTCAATGCTGATTTCGTAGTCGCCCGTCTGACGTAGCGAACCTTCCGGCAAACGCACCTCAGCGCGACTGACCTCGACACCAGCGGCAGTAATCAGCTCGGCGATATCGTGAGTGCCCACAGAACCAAACAACTTGCCTTCCTCACCGGCCTGCCGGGTAATGCTCACTTCCAGCGCTTCCAGGCTTGCCTTGCGAGACTCAGCCGCCGCCAGTTTTTCAGTGGCGGCCTTTTCCAGCTCGGCGCGGCGTGCTTCAAATTTGGCAACATTGTCTTTACTGGCAGACACGGCCTTGCCTTGTGGAATCAAAAAGTTACGGCCATAGCCAGCCTTCACATTCACCTGATCCCCCAGGTCTCCCAGATTTTGCACTCGTTCCAATAAAATTACGTTCATTGCAGCTTCCTCAACTTACATCATCAATTTCTGTTTAAAAAACCTGTTCTATTGCCGCGTCAGTTATTTTGCAGCGAGTCGCCGACGAAAATCCGCCCAGGTATCAATCAGCCCCATCACGGCCACCAGCACAATCAGGTGCGGTATGACAAATAGCATGACCAGATAAAGCACCACCAGCCAAGCCAAATGCAAGCCACGCTGAGCCACAATTGAATGCAGTAACGCCAACCCTTGTAATACGTAAAGACTAAGGATTACGATCACGATTTCGCCCGCCATGTGTGACACCACACCCAACGGCAACAGCGACAGCGCGATAAAACCCAGTGATACCAACGCCAACGGCTGTCCCAGTCGCAACGCATGAAACTCACTGCGGAATCCACCCGGGTTGTACAATTGCGCCTGCCAGGCCCGTGCCAGATACAAACACAGCAACACGTTCAAACTGACCCCTGCTGCAGCGATGCCTGTCATGACCCTGGAAAGATCAGCCAGAATCGGCTCCACCGTGGCACGATCAGCCAGTGGACCATCAGCCTCCATGACGGGCTCAAACACGGACAGCAGGATCTGCTGCCACCAGACAACAACGTCACCCACAGCGGCATAAACCGCCAGAACGCCAATAATGCCCAGCATGCCTGCCACCATCGTCGCCAACGCCAGGGAACGCATCTCGCGCAACACCCAACCCAATACCCACAGAGGCAGCCACAATACCGTCAAAAACACTACGCTGGGTAACACGGCGCCTAAAGACAGGTAGGCCAGCAAAGCCACAAAGGCCGTGCTACCTAATACCACCATCGCACCGGAGCGTGGGCCGTTGCGCAGGGTGACCAAAGCAACCGCTGCACCGCTGACGACACTCAGAGGAGGCAATATCATTGCCAATACCGCCGTGCCTACGGCAACCAGTATTGCCTGACTCGGCCCGCGCAGAATGAATGTTGCTAATGCCTTCACTTCATTCCGTCCCGCTCATTCTGCTTCACATACCAGACCCACCGTCCACTCTGCCCTAGGTGGTAACAGAATCAACACCGGACTTACTGGTGTGAATCGCTGTACGGCAACAGTCCTAACGCACGGGCGCGTTTGATGGCCGTGGTCAACTGACGTTGATACTTGGCCTTGGTGCCCGTAATACGGCTGGGCACAATTTTACCGGATTCCGAGACATAGGCTTTCAACGTATTCAGATCTTTGTAATCGATCTCTTTAATACCTTCTGCGGTAAAGCGGCAATATTTTCTACGACGGTAAAAACGTGACATTCACTTATCCTCTCAACATTTTTTCAACAGGCGGAGACAATCAGGCCTCGGCACTTCCGGTATTTTCCACAGAGGCTGTTGCACTTTCTGCCACAGGAGCGTCTGTAGACTCAGCCTCGGAGGCTTCTTCAGCAACGCCCTCTTCTGGCGCTTCGGTTTTTTCAGCCGAAGCAGGACGACGCTCACGAGACTCTTCTTCGCGCGAACGCGCCAGCGGAGAAGCATCTGTGATCGCTGTTTTCGTGCGCATCACCATGTTGCGGATTACCGCGTCGTTAAAACGGAAAGCCGTTTCGAGTTCTTCCAAAGCCTTGGCGGTACACTCAGTGTTCATGAGCACATAATGGGCTTTGTGAATTTTGTTGATAGGATAAGCCAGTTGGCGACGACCCCAGTCTTCTAAGCGATGCACTTTACCGCCATCACTTTCAACTGTTGCCTTGTACTTTTCGATCATGGTGGGAACCTGATCACTCTGGTCAGGGTGGACCAGAAACACGATTTCGTAGTGTCTCACGAGTATTCCTTATGGTTACGCCCCCCACGCGCCTTCGTTTTCAGAACAGAAGTACAACACAGTGAAGCAAGGTTTGTTGCCTTGATGCTTTTAGGCAACCCGAATTTTGAGCTGCGCATTCTACCGGAGGCTCTGTACAGAAGCAATGAATGATATGATTCCGCCAACTAATATGACCCGGAAGGAGTGTTGGATGAAAGGAAGAGCCGCAGTGGCCTGGGCCGCTAATCGCCCATTGGAAATTGAAGAAATAGAGATTGAGGCGCCGAAAAAAGGCGAGGTGTTACTGAAAGTTATAGCATCTGGTGTGTGCCATACCGATGCATTTACTTTGTCCGGTGAAGACCCGGAAGCCGCGTTTCCCTGCGTACTCGGTCATGAGGGGGGCTGCGAAGTGATCGAATGTGGGCCAGAGGTAACAGGCTTGTCGGTTGGCGATCATGTGATACCGCTTTATATCCCCGAGTGTGGCGTGTGCGAATATTGCCATTCCACCAAAACCAACTTGTGCCAGTCAATTGCATCGACGGTATGGACGGGCTTCATGCCCGATGGCAGTCGTCGCTTCTCAAAAAATGGTTCACCCATTTATCATTATATGGGCTGTTCTACATTTTCTGAGTATACCGTGGTGCCTGAAATTGCCCTGGCCAAAATCAACAAAGCGGCGCCACTCGATAAAGTATGTCTGTTAGGTTGTGGCATTACGACAGGCATTGGCGCTGTTCTCAATACCGCAAAAGTGGAAGCCGGTTCTTCTGTTGCTGTTTTTGGATTAGGAGGTATTGGACTGTCTGTTATCCAGGGTGCAATCATGGCGAAAGCGGAGCGGATAATCGCAATAGACCTTAATCCAGGCAAATTTGCTATGGCCAAAGCATTGGGGGCAACTGATTGCATTAACCCTCAAGAAATAAAGGGTAGTTTAGTTGAGTTCATTAACGACATGACCAATGGCGGGGTTGATTATTCTTTTGAATGCATTGGTAATGTTGACATCATGCGGGAAGCGCTTGAATGCTGTCATATGGGATGGGGTATTTCTACCATCATCGGTGTTGCAGGCGCAGGACAGGAAATACATACCCGGCCTTTTCAGCTTGTTACCGGAAGAACTTGGAAGGGCACCGCATTTGGTGGTGTAAAAGGACGCACCGAATTACCAGGGTATGTAGAGCAATATATGCAAGGAAAAATTATTATTGATGATCTGGTGACCCATACCATGCCTCTGGAAGATATCAATAAAGCTTTTGATTACATGCATGAAGGCAAGAGCATTCGCTCAGTGATTACTTTTTAGGATGAGCACAAAATAATGATGCAAAAAACTGAAACCGTAAAAGAATTTGGCGGCTGGTTATCACGGTACGTGCATACGTCAAAATATTGCAATTGTGAAATGACGTTTTCAATATACCTGCCTGCACAAGCAGAAACGCAAGCTGTGCCGGTACTGTATTGGCTATCTGGACTGACCTGTACTGACGATAACTTTCGAGTTAAAGCAGGAGCCCAACGGTATGCTGCGGAGCATGGAATCGCATTAGTTATGCCGGATACCAGCCCAAGAGGTAGTGATGTACCTGATGTGCCTGATTGTTATAGCCTGGGGAAAGGCGCAGGGTTTTATATCGATGCTACTCAGCCACCCTGGAATAAAAACTATAAAATGTATAGTTACATCACAAAGGAGTTACCGGCGTTAATTGAGAAAAACTTCCCAGTCAGTGACAGGAAAAGCATAAGCGGGCATTCAATGGGTGGGCATGGCGCATTAATCTGCGCATTAAAAACCCCCGAGATGTACCAAAGTGTTTCTGCTTTTTCACCTGTTTGCCACCCTACCGAATGCGCCTGGGGTAGAGATATTTTTCAACATTACCTTGGCAACGACAAATTCAAGTGGGCGGAATATGACGCCTGTCATTTGATAGAAAAAGATACACAAAGGATCCCGATCCTGATTGATCAAGGAACAAATGATGAATTTTTAGATGAGCAATTAATGATCAAAAAATTGCAGTCTGTTTGTGAAATCAATAAGTATCCACTAGACCTGAAAATGAGGGCAGATTATGACCATAGCTACCATTTTATCGCAACGTTCATTGGCGACCATATTCGATACCATTCAGACGTGTTGAAATGTGAATTATAGTGGTCGCGGCACTGACAAGTGGTGTGTTTTTAGCGCTTAATACACATTGAAATCAACTGATCGAAGCCATCAATAATCCGCCATAAATGCCAACATCCATTTTGCAATGCTCGTCTCATTGTGCAACATTGGGGGCTTTCCGTAGCACATCATGGCAGCTGCGGTTTGGCCGAAACCCATAGAAGTCATTGAGAAAGTCTTGTTCATAGAACGCTTGCAGGATTTTGACAAGAGCAGTCTAACCAGCTTATCTTCCAGCATAGGGTACCCAGTGGTCGCCGCTTCTGCTGCCCGGCTTGGGGATGCATACCCTGAGTACGAGCTGCGATTTATATAGGCCATTTGTCGCTTTACCAATCTCTCAAGATTTGCGTTCAAGTTAACGGCATACTTTTCTTTGGTGATATTGTCGATGCCTGACGCGGCTTTTCCTTTTAACTAGGAATTCCAGCCATCACAGACAGCCTGATCCAGAATGCTTTATCCGCAGTAGATTCACCCCAAGCTCGGCAGACGCCTAGTCTTGCGATATGATTTATTCCTAACAATTAGCGAGAAAAGACCATTAGCGCATGCCCATTAATATCCTGAAACAACCCCTGATTTTCGCCGCCTCTCTGTGGATACTGTTGATGGGGTGCAGCTCGGAACCTGACTTGGTAACGACCGTGCAACAGAACGACGCGCCGCTTAATAACTTCGAGTTGGGCAAGCTCAATACCCTGCGTGTACTGTCCATGCTTAGCCCCGCAGGGGTCGATGGTCTTCCGCGCAGTGGTAATGCAGGTCTTACCGAACTGGCGCTGAGTGAACGTTTTGCCCAGCAGCATGGCTTACAATTCGAGATTGTCCCGGTTGTGCGCCGCAGTGATCTTATTCCTGCATTATTGCAAGGCAAAGGTGATGTGATTGCCGATAACCTCACCGTTACCGATGAGCGCAAAAGCCAAGTGCAATTCACCCTGCCTATGTTTTACATAAAAGAGCAACTGGTCAGCCGAGCCGATGAATCGATTGAAGACAGGGCTGCACTCAAAGGACGACGAATCGCCGTACACCCCTCCGCCAGTCACCACAAAACGCTGCAAAGCCTGGCCAAAATCATCGACATTGAAATTGAACCTGTTGCGGAAGAAATTCATTCTGCTAGCATTATTGCCGGTGTCGGAGATGGTCGTTATGACCTCGCCATTGCGGATAGTCACTTAATACAAAGTGTCATGAGCTATGAGCCGAGTATCAAGGTTGCCATGGGGCTGGGATCGATCCGTAGCATCGCATGGGCCACCCGGCCAGAGGCGAATAACCTGCATCGTGCACTCAATGAGTTTCTTGATCAGCAACACCTGCGGAGTGAACAACAACGCCACACCAATGACCTTGCTGCCATCAAAAAACGTGGTGTGTTACGAGTCATTAGTCGCAATAACGCCGCCACCTATTATTTATGGCAGGGAGAATTGTTGGGCTTTGAATACGAGCTAATCAAGCAGTTTGCCAAGCAACACAAGCTGCGCATAGAAATGGTCATCCCCCCGGATCGTGAACAACTGTTTGATTGGTTGCGCCAAGGCAAAGGAGACATCATCGCCGCCTCACTCAGTGTTACCCCACAGCGTAAGCAACTCAAAGATATTGCCTTTACCCGTCACTACAACAAAGTGAGTGAGATTTTGGTGGGTCGTGCTGATGAAGCGCCGATCAACGCATTGAGCGAACTTGCAGGGCGTACTATCGCCGTGCGTAAAAGCAGCGCCTACTGGCAGACACTGCAACAACTGCAAAACCGCGTTGCCAAGCTTACGATTATTGCCATTGATGAGGCGATTGAGACCGAAGAAATTATCGCCAAAGTCGCCAGCGGAGAAATTGACCTCACCGTTGCCGACCAACACCTGCTTGCCATTGAATTAACCTGGCGTGATGATATCCAGGCACTTTATACCCTTACCGACCCACAACCACATAGCTGGGCGGTGCGCAGCAATAATGCTGAATTACTCGGCAGCCTAAACAACTTTTTGAAAAAAGAATATCGCGGGCTACATTTTAATGTCGTCTATAATAAATATTTCAAGAACAACAAACGCATACGCAAGCATGCTAAACAGCGTACCGATAAACCGGACGCACAGGGCAGTCTTTCTCCCTATGATAAACTGGTACAAGACTACGCCAATAACTACGGTTTTGACTGGCGGTTAATCACCTCACAGATGTATCAAGAGAGCGAGTTTAATCCCAAAGCCAAATCGTGGGCGGGCGCGTTGGGCCTAATGCAAGTTATGCCGCGTACTGGCAAAGAGCTTGGTTTTAGTAATCTCATCACCCCAGAAAACGGTGTGCATGCCGGGACAAAATACCTCGCCTGGCTGATGCAACGCTTTGAACCAGAACTGGGTATTGCGGAAAGAACCTGGTTTGCGCTCGCCTCCTACAATGCAGGCGTTGGTCATGTGCGGGATGCGCGCATCCTTGCCAGAAGAAAAGGCTGGAACCCCGATGCCTGGTTTGGCAATGTCGAAAAAGCCATGTTGCTGTTAGCCAGCCGACAATACTATAAAAAAGCACGCCACGGATACGTGCGAGGACAAGAACCCGTAGACTACGTACAAGAAATTCGTGACCGCTATCGGGCTTACCATGATCTGGCGAATAAAATTAAGGCGTCGAGTTTTGACTTGACTTAACTCTCATTTTTAGACTAAGTGCCTGGTTAGGTCTGAACGACTACAAATAATCCGTCATAAATGCCAACATCCATTTTGCAACATCCAGCTCACTGGTTGCTAATCGCAGCGAATGAATTCCCTGATTAAACACCGTTTTTCCTATCAGATTTTGACGGTACCGCATAAGCACTTCCGCATAATCTTTATTGAATTCCGGGTGGCCTTGCATCGCCAGGATATTATCGCCTCTTTGAAACATGCCAATCGGGCAAAATTCACTGCCCGCGAGAAGTTCAGCATTGTCCGGCAGCTTTGTCACCTGATCCTGATGACTGACAAGCAGCTTATAGTCCTGCATTGCGGGCTTCATCCAGGGTTTGGTTTTTTGGATCTGGCAGGTATGCACACCAATGCCCCAGCCTTTGTTCGATTTTTCAGTTTTACCGCCAAATGCCTGAGCGACCAGTTGATGCCCGAAACACACCGCCACCAGTTTTTTTTGTTGCTGATCCAGCGTAACGATAAATGCTTGCAAAACACTGATCCATGGCTCGGGATCATAGACACTCGCCCTGCTCCCCGTGATGATATACGCATCACACTCGTGAATATCACTGGGGTAGACGTTATGTTGCACATCATAGACCCTGAATCTCAAACGAGAATCGATGTTTCGCAAAAGCGATTGCAACATCGCTGGGTATTCGCCAAACAATGTGCTGAATTCCGGTTTAACCGAGCCAGTCTGTAATATTCCGATAATCATGCTATATGTTCACTGAATCTCGCATATAAAAAATGTAGTTGGACAGGAGACCACCCGATGAAGGCAAGACAGGTAAAAACCGTTGCTGATGCCAGAGAAATAGTCATCGCCCGTGAATTATCGCACGTTAAAGTGGGTGTGTTTGATATTGATGGCATATTGCGCGGCAAATACATGTCCCGTGAAAAATTTCTGTCTGCACTGGATAAGGGGTTTGGGTTTTGCGATGTTGTGCTTGGCTGGGATTGCAATGACCAACTGTACGATAACGTAAAATATACCGGATGGCACACTGGTTATCCAGATGCGTCTGTACGTATTCTGCCGGAGTCCTGTCGTGAGATTCCCTTTGAACCGGATACATTGTTTTTTCTTGCTGAATTTTCCACTCCCGCTGAAAAAATTTGCCCACGCGGTATCTTGCGACGCGTTATCGAAAAAGCTAAGGCCATGGGGTTTTCTGCATATGTGGGTTTTGAGTATGAGTTTTTTGTGTTCAACGAAACACGCGAATCCATCCGTGAAAAACACTATCACAACTTAACGACTCTGGCTCCAGGAAACTTCGGCTACTCAATGTTACGTAACAGTGTTGATACCGAGATCTATCAACAAATACTGGATATCAGTGAGTCAATGGACTTTCCCCTCGAAGGCTTGCATGAAGAAACTGGGGCTGGTGTATTGGAAGCAGCACTCACTGCGGACTCCGCCCTTCATGCCGCTGACAAAGCCGCATTATTCAAGACCTTCATCAAAGTGCTTGCGCAACGACAAGGCCTGCTCGCGACCTTCATGGCCAAATGGTCAGCAGACTATCCGGGGCAAAGTGGGCATATTCATCTTTCATTAAAAGACGACAAAGACAATTCGGTTTTTTTCGATGCTACTGGCCGGAATAATATGAGCGCGACCCTATGCCAGTTTGTCGCGGGACAGCAAAAGCTGATGCCAGAATTATTGGCCATGATCGCCCCAACCATCAATGCCTATTCACGACTGGTGCCCGGTTTCTGGGCACCCACGGTGGCAACCTGGGGCGTGGATAATCGCACCTGCGCACTGCGTGTCATTGCGGGCAGTGCAGAAGCGCAACGGGTTGAGTATCGCGTGGGTGCAGCCGATGCCAACCCCTATCTCATTCTGGCAGCGGCATTGGCATCCGGGTTATGGGGCATTGAACAAGCATTGAAACTGGAAGCCGGGGTGGAAGGCAATGCCTATGATCAACCCTTTGCGGAACACCTGCACTTCCCCCCTACCCTGTGGGATGCCGCACAGCGTTTGAAACAATCCACGATGGCCAGACAGGCGTTTGGGGATGAATTTGTTGAACATTTCGCGGCAAGCCGGGAATGGGAGGAACGTGAATTTCGCAAGCATATTACAGACTGGGAGCTGTCACGTTATCTGGAAATCATGTAATGACACGGTGCCATAAAGTGCTCATTGACACCTGTAAACGCCACGCTTTTTCCTTGCCCCGAACAAATCAAAAGCAAGCTGAGCAGTTACAATCAATGTATCTTTATCGGGATTTCACCATCACTTTCAAACCATGACGTGGTCGTAACACTATACTGACATGTGCTTCAACAGGGTGGTTAGGTAAAGGCACAAAACGGAATTTTTGCATAAATTTAGTGGCGATAATATTGGCTTCCATTCTGGCGAAGTTATGCCCGATACACAGTCTGGGGCCCCCACCATAGGAAATATAAGCATAACAGACTAAAGAAGCAGATTTGCGTGTGGAGCTCTATAAAATTGATGACGATGAAATTAGTTAATGCTCTAATACACTGATGACACCCAAAAAAACTGACTATTCTTTTCAACCTAGAAAAAGACTTGTGAGACATCTCCCGATATATTGTTGAGAAAAGGGGCGTGAGCAGAGAGTGAAAACTGGCAATATTTTAGTCATAGTGATTCATCAATATCGGAAAACGGCTTGTTCAACGCCCCAAATTTCTGATGTTTAATTAAACGCCTGCACGATATCTGAGCTGCAAGCCTTGTAAAAAATTACGTAAAACTTGCTCTTTGCACTCTCTGTAGTGTTTGTGGCCTAGCTTACGGAAAAATGCGCTTAACTCATGTTTGCTCAACTCAAATTCAGCCAATGCCAAAATTTCCAACACATCCTCGGCTTTCAGGTCCAGGGCGATTTTTAACTTCCTGAAAACAATGTTGTTAGTAATGCGTTTTTCAGGCTCTGGCTGAAAGCCGTCCTTTTTTCCGCGTTTTTCGCTAATCAATCCATTAAGAAAACTTGCCAGTTGGATGTCTGTCAGTTCTTCATATTCAGGATCATCATCTTTTTTAAGCCAATTTAGGATCTGTTCTTTTGTTATTTTAAGGTCCGCCAGTTCAAAAATAGCGATCACTTTCGGGTCACTAAAGTCGAATGCATAACGGAGACGGCGTAAGATGTCGTTATTGGTCACATGGAATTCCTAGTTGATAATCTGGGTATTATAGCTTGAAATTTCTTTTTTCTTGTAACAAATTTTACAGCTTGTTTATCCATCGTTATTAGCGAGCTATGTTATTGGGCTTATTCGGTTGTTTCTGCTTTTGTACTCAGTTGATTTATCAGCATCGCTACTTGCTCGGCTCTATCAAAATCTTTCAAAATTGCCAACCCTATCAGATGTTTGGGTTTCGAGAAGAGAGGTTGTTTTAAAGGTATTATCAATATATACCCGTGACGTTATGGATTTAGGTCTAATTGTACGCCCTATTTCCTCCATGGCTGCGTTGAAATTCCTTGCAATAGAGCGACTATTACGCGTCATTTCGCCTTGCCATAAAGAAAATATGACGCACACTTAAACCTAAATCCATAACGCCACGGGTATATCACGGTAATGCTTCGACACTGTTTACTGTATTATTACTCTCGATACGGATTTGAAAGACTGACATAACCTTACTACCCCGCATTTTGTGATAAGGATTTCCAGAGTAGCGTTAGTCTAGCGGATCTGTCGCATCGGATAAGCCGGAATTATTTTGTTCATTTTTATTTGTCACTTTCCGCACTGCCATACCCGCTGCATTCGGTTATAATTGCGCCCAATAATTAGTTTTACAGGGTGCTGGAGGATTCATGCCGGATAAAAAACAGCCGCAAGTGGCTATAGTAATGGGGAGTAACAGCGATTGGCCTGTTATGCGAAAGGCGGCGGAGATGCTGGCGGATTTTGGGGTTCCCTATGAGGCGCAAGTGGTTTCTGCCCATCGGACACCTGAGCTGATGTTTGAGTTTGCTGATCACGCATCAAACCGAGGTATAAAGGTGATTATCGCGGGGGCAGGTGGTGCTGCGCATTTGCCGGGGATGATTGCTGCAAAAACGATCTTGCCGGTACTGGGTGTGCCTGTTCCATCGCGTCATCTTCAAGGGCAAGATTCTTTGCTTTCTATTGTTCAAATGCCGAAGGGAATTCCCGTTGCAACGTTTGCGATTGGTGAAGCCGGTGCGGTTAACGCTGCATTATTCGCAATTGCTATGTTAGCACTCGAAAATTCTGATATTTCAACACAGCTTGGCGAGTTTCGTGACACTCAGAAGCAGATGGTTTTTGCCATGGAGTTGGAAGATAAACCATGATTAATGCGCCAGCTACACTTGCCATGTTGGGCGGTGGACAACTCGGTCGTTTTTTTGTTAATGCTGCGCATGAGCTTGGGTATCGCGTTATTGTTGTTGATCCTCAAGAGGGTTGTCCTGCTGGATTGATTGCAGATGAGTACATTGTCGCTGATTACGATGATGCAGAAGCTTTGGAATATATTGCTAAGAATTGTGCAGCAGCAACGACTGAGTTTGAAAATGTCCCTGCGAAGACCTTGGAAGTGCTTTCGAAATACATACCGGTTCATCCATCGGCATCAGCAGTTGCTGTGGCGCAAGATAGAATCATAGAAAAGACATTTTTGCGAGATAATGGGTTTACGACAGCACCATTTTTTGTTATCGAAAATGAATCTGATTTCAATGAAGTCACTGATGATTATTTTCCTGCAATTTTGAAAATTTCACGTTTTGGCTACGATGGAAAAGGACAAGAGCGAGTCAGTTCAATTGAAGAAGCAAAACAGGCTTTTCAAGACTTTGGCGCGCCATGCGTGATCGAAAAAATGTTATCGCTGGATTTGGAAGTTTCTGTCGTGATGGCGCGAAATGAAAACGGAGATTCTGAATGTTTTACGCTAGCAGAAAATCAACATAGTGATGGAATTCTGGACATCTCAATTGTGCCTGCTAGAACAACACAAGACCTGCTTGATAAAGCCAAACAAGTCGCTAATGAGTTAGCTGAGAAACTGGAATATGTTGGTGTGCTTGCTGTTGAGTTTTTTATTAGCAATGATAAATTATTGGTGAATGAAATTGCGCCACGGCCACATAACAGCGGCCATTTTACGATTGATGCTTGTGTTACCAGTCAATACGAACAACAGGTACGCGCTCTATGTGGCTTGCGTCTGGGAGCACCACAATCTCACAATGCTTCCGTTATGGTAAACCTACTTGGTGATTTGTGGTTTCAGAAAGGTAGCGAAAAAAGCATTGAGCCAGCTTGGAATGTATTAACAACGATACCCAATTTAAAACTGCATCTTTACGGTAAAACATCGGCGCGGCCTGGGCGTAAAATGGGGCATTTTGTAGTAGTTGATCGTCAGATGGATAGCGCGTTGGATGTTGCGCTTGATGCACGGAAAAAAATGGGTGTTCAGTAATTTATTAAAGGCAGCTTATTGACGTAAAAGATACACAAAATAACATCCAGATTTAAAACGGTTTCCACAAAAATCAGAATGATATTTTGACAAAATTGAACCAGAAGTAAGTACGGCTTTTTATATTCTTCAATTTGAGACGGACTGAATATGATGGATGTCATGAAAATTATATCGCCAGTGGATGGAAGTCTATATGCGGAGCGGCAGTTTGCCTCGGAATATGATATCAATCACGCCCTCAGTTTGAGCCATACAGCTCAGGTCGAATGGCAACAAACATCACTGGCGGAACGCCAATCCATTTGTCTGGCGGCTGTCGATGCACTGCTGAAAAACAAACAAAAACTTGGGGAGGAACTCAGTTGGCAAATGGGACGGCCCATTCGTTACACGCCCGGTGAAATAGATGGGTTTGCCGAAAGAGCCCGGCATATGATCAGTATCGCAGAACAACATTTGTCCGACACACCACTCACAAACAACCAGCATGTTACGCGTTATATTCAGCGCGAACCCCTCGGGGTGGTTTTTTCCATTGTGCCATGGAACTACCCTTATCTGACCGCAGTGAATTCGATTATACCGGCCATTATGGCCGGTAATTCGGTATTGATGAAACCCTCGTCCCAAACGGCAATGACTGCAGAGCGTATCGCTGAAGCATTTAAGTCCGCCAATCTTCCCAAAGGTGTCTTTCAACACCTGTTGCTGACACATGAGGCAACGAAAACAATCATTACTGCCGGACACGTTAATTATGTTGCGTTTACCGGTTCCGTGGAAGGTGGAAAAACCGTTGAACATGCTGCTGCCGGGAATTTTATTGATGTCGGTCTGGAGCTCGGTGGAAAAGATCCTGCTTATGTGCGTACCGATGCCGATCTGGCGTCGGCGATCGATAACATTACAGAGGGTGGCTTTTTCAATTCCGGGCAATCTTGTTGTGCCATTGAGCGTATATGCGTGCATGAAGATGTTTATCAACCCTTCGTGGATGGACTGGTGGAACAGGTGAAACAATACCGGTTAGGCAACCCTCTCGACCCGGAGACAAGTCTTGGCCCGATGGTGCGCGCAAATACCGCAAACCGGGTCAGAAAACACATTCAACACGCCGTGGAAAAAGGTGCACAGCCTTGTATTGATGATATGGCATTTGCTATCAATCCAGAAAAACAAGGTATGGCTTATTTGGCACCACAAGTATTGCTCGATGTCGATCACACCATGTCAATAATGACTGAAGAAACCTTTGGCCCTGTGGTAGGCATCATGAAAGTCTCATCGGATGAACAGGCGATTCAATTGATGAATGACAGCGCCTACGGGTTGACCGCATCGGTATGGACACGGGATCAACAGGCTGCCATCGACATTGGTCAGCGAGTGAAAACCGGCACTTGGTTTATGAATCGCTGTGATTATCTTGATCCGGCACTGGCGTGGACCGGCATAAAAAATTCCGGCAAAGGGTGCAGTTTGTCCGCATTTGCTTATCACAGACTGACAAGACCAAAATCATTCTACCTTAAATCGGGTAACTAAATGCCGTTACAAAACACTGAAAAAAGTAACTGGAATTACCCAACCACCATCTGGTTTGGTAATGGCCGAATATCAGAATTAGCCAACGCCTGTTCAACATTGGGGATTCAAAATCCGTTACTGGTCACCGACCCGGGACTGGCAACACTACCCATGATTGCAGAAGCCCTTACCGCCAACCGAGCAGCGGGCGTGGCCAGCGAACTGTTCAGTGAAATTAAATCCAACCCCAACGGCGCAAACATCGAGGCCGGGGTAAAACACTACAACAGTGGCCAGCACGACGGTGTTATTGCCTTTGGTGGCGGCAGCGCGCTGGATGCGGGTAAGGCAATCGCACTAATGGCCGGTCAGTCACGCCACCTTTGGGATTTTGAGGATGTGGGCGACAATTGGAAAAGGGTGAACGCTGAGCGTATCGCTCCTCTCATCGCAATTCCCACTACGGCAGGCACCGGTTCCGAGGTGGGTCGCGCCGCAGTGATTGTTGATGAAACCCATCACCGAAAAGTCATCCTGTTTCACCCTGGAATATTGCCCAGCATCGTGATTGCAGACCCTCAACTCACCGTGGGCCTGCCGCCTGACATTACCGCCGCCACCGGTATGGATGCGTTATCGCACAACCTTGAAGCCTATTGTTCACCAGGCTATCACCCTATGGCCGATGGCATTGCATTGGAAGGTATGCGCTTGATAAAGCAGTGGCTGACCGTGGCTCACAGTGAACCCGCCAACCTGACCGCAAGAGGCCACATGCTCGTTGCATCCAGCATGGGCGCCACTGCATTTCAAAAAGGGCTCGGGGCCATGCATGCACTGGCTCATCCCTTGGGTGCCTTATACGACGTGCATCACGGTTTATTAAATGCCGTCTTGATGCCCTATGTCATTTCGTATAATCGTGCTGCGATAGAAAACAAGATGCAACATCTTGCGCGCGTTCTGGAGTTGGAACCGACATCAACAGGCGTCGACGCTGTATTGGCTTTCATTATTGAATTACGGCAACAACTCGGCATTCCACATGACTTAACATTTGTCGACATCGATGCAACCCGGATACCGGCAATTGCAGAAATGGCAACTCACGACCCCTCTGCCGATGGCAACCCCCTACTGTTAACAAAAAATGATTATGCAGAACTGTTGGCCAATGCGATTAAGGGGGTATTGAGTTAACTGTCAGACCAGTATTTCCAGTCCTTTTTGTGACACCAGATTTAACAGTTTTAACGATGGGCCATTGGGTTTTTTGAGTCCTTGCTCCCATTTTTGCACAGTGGATTTACTGGTGTTCAAAAATGAGGCAAATACAGCCTGACTGGTCTTACTTTTTCGCCGCAATTTTTTAATTTGCGCTGGTGTAAACACTTTGACAGGTGGCAAACACAAAGCATCAAACTCACGCATTGTCATGTCATCCATAACTCCGATTTCATGAAAATCATTTGCCGTTTCACGTACCACTTCCAGAATTGATTTATTCATTGCTCATCACCTCAAACAATTTGCCCTCATTAATCGCTTTATCCAGCACTGTGCCACGATAGCCCAGCAACTCATTGGCTATTTTCTTAAGTGCCTTTAACTCATCCGCGTTGATATTGGCGCGTGTGTTTTTTGTAAAACCGTACACAAAAAATGCTTTATCTTCGACCCGATAAGCAATGATGGTGCGTACACCACCGCTCTTGCCTTTACCCTGAATGGCAATACGTTTTTTGTAAACATGACCGCCTAAATTTGCATCAACCAGACCACGTTCTATTTCGTTAACAGCGTTATTCAAAGCCTCGTCCGTAATTTTTATATCGACGGCCCAGCGATTAAAAGACCGAGTTTTGAAGATTCTCATGCACATTCCCTGTTTGCCTAAGTGTATCACCAAGTCCCATACTGTCAATGTACTTATGTATCACGACAGGATTAACTTATTGATCCAAGTCTGCTTCCACAATTTGACAGGCGCATTACATTCCCGTCAAATCAAGGGTTCGGGAGCAAGACTTTTCCGCATTCCCGCATGAGGTAAAGCAACATGAAAATATACACGGCACCTCAGATGACGCACGGGCTAAATTTCTTGCTGCCTGTACTCATCTTGTTGGTATCTGCCTGCGGCGGGTCCAGTGGGTCTGATGCCACAACACCCACTCCCACCCCGGCAGACAGCTATTTTGCTCTGGCCGTCACCGAAAATTCGCACAACCACACAGGTACGAGAATTCTTTTGCTCGATTTCATGGAAACGGCACCCGCAGCAGGTGCTGCCCCAGGCAATGTTGTCATTTCACCGCGCATCAGCAACAACGAAATTACCGCCGATGGTGATAGCGCAGACTGGAACAACGCCAACCTGACCACAGTCACGGGGCTGGTGCAAAACAACTACCCTCTGAGCCAGTTCATCGATGCCGTCCCCTCCGACATTACCGTCGGCTCCGCCTGGGATGATGATTACCTTTATTTCCTGGTTCAGTGGGAAGACGCCGGCCACACACAAAGCACGCAATACCGAAAATGGATCTATGGTGATCAAGGCAACGGTGAAACCGGCTGGACAGCGAAGATCCATACCGGCACCAGCGCTGGCAGCCCCAATGAATCCGTCGCCAACGCCAGTCATGTGCTCGCAGGCAGCGAGGATGAAGACCGCGTATATCTCATGTTTCCAGTCACTGATAGCGAAAACGCATTCGCGGCCAACGGGCTGGGCTGCGCCGCTTTTTGTCACAGCAACCTTTCTTCGGACAACCCTTCCCAAAATTATACCGGCACCGATGTCGCGGTTATGCACACCAATAACAACGGTGACACCGCCGATGTCTGGCAATGGCAATCCAGCCGGAGCGGACCTGCGGGTGTTGCCGATGACATGCTGCTCACCTATTCAGCCACAGGCGACAGTGGCTTCCTTCCCGATACAGGCAACGCTGCATATGCCGATAACACCCTCGACAGCAACAACCCCAGCTTCATGCACATCAGCGGGCTGAGTTATACCGGTGACACACTGCTGCAAGCAAATACCGACATGTTCAGTGGCAGCCCGAATGATGGCGATCAAATACCCGCCGTGATCACGCAAACACCAAATAACAGCCGGGGCGACATCACATCCAGCGCATCCTATGACCCCGCAAGCAAGCGCTGGACCGTAGAATTCCGTCGCCTGCGTGACACAGGCAATACCGATGACAAGCAGTTTGTCTCCGGGACAGATGCACAATCCTTGACCATCCCGCTGATCACAACCACAGACACCGCAACGGGAAGCACACTCTACGGAAACCTTTGTGAAAGTTGCCACGGGATCAATGGCATCGGTAGCCTCACAGGTAATAGCTGGCAATACCCGCGCATACAACGTGCATCGGGTTCTTTGATAATAAAGGCCATACAGACAGTACCTGCCATGAGCGGTATTAACATCACCCATCAGGCAGCGGAAGACATCGCCGCCTTCCTGCAAGGCCAAAGTAGCTTCTCCGCAACCTACCCTCTGGACGCTATCATTTCCGGCGTGACCGCGCCTCCCTCAGGTAGCATTACCAGCAATCAGCCAGGGATAAGCTGTCCAGGCACCTGCAATTACAATTTCCTGCCGGAATCATCCATCACCCTGAATGCAAATTACATCAATGGTTACACATTCTCTGCTTGGAGCGGTACCAACTGCAACGAGGGTTCGCAAACCGGAGTGGCATGTTCGTTCAATCTCAACGGCGGGCAAACCGTCACCGCCACCTATGTCCCAACAGCGGTCAACTACACACTGACCGTTACCACTGATGCTAACGGCAGCATATCCAGCTCACCCAGCGGCATTGCCTGCACACCCGACTGCACGACACAGTTCAGTGAAAATGCGACCGTCACACTCACCGCCACACCCTCCTCCGGCTATCGGCTTGATGCCTGGAGTGACGACTGTACCGGTTCAGCAAGCTGCACGGTTAACATGACGGCTGACAAAAACGTCACCGCAACATTTGCTCAAATCCAGGCAACGGCGACACCCTGTGAGGTCAACGGTCCACCACCCGCCATCCCGGATATTTCCGTGCAGGAAATCGTCACTGGATTGTCCAGCCCAGTGCATGTCACCAACGCAGGAGACGGGAGCGATCGATTGTTCATCGTCGAACAACGGGGAACCGTACGCATCGTCCAGAATGGAACCCTGCAAACAGGCAATTTCCTGGACATCCAGGATCGTACCCGCAACAGAGGTGAAATGGGGCTGTTAAGCATCGCCTTCCACCCTGACTTCGCCAGCAATGGCCGCTTCTTCGTCAACTATGTATCAGACGCCAGCGAACCAAATTCACAATGCACCAGCAGTAACCACCCATGCACTATTGTTTCTGAATTCACCCTCGGTGCCGCATCAAGCCTGGAAGCCAGTGAAAGAATCATCCTTGAAATTGCCCAGCCTTATAGCAATCACAACGGAGGACAACTCGCCTTCGGCCCCGAAACAAACCCCTACCTCTATATCGGCATGGGAGATGGCGGCAGCGGCGGAGATCCGGATGGTAATGGACAAGACCTCACTACCCTGCTCGGCGGCATGTTACGTATCGATATCGACAACAAAGACAGCGGCCTGGAATATGCCATTCCTGCTGACAACCCCACATGGCCCGATGTTGTTGACGCACGCAAAGAGATCTGGGCCTATGGCCTGCGCAACCCTTGGCGTTTCAGCTTTGACCCGGTAACGGGTGATCTCTATGCAGCGGATGTAGGCCAAAGCGCCCGAGAAGAAGTCGACATTATCAAAAAGGGATTAAATTACGGCTGGAGAGAAGTTGAGGGTGATATCTGTTATGTCTCAGGCTGTGACCTCAGCGCCTATGAACCCCCCATTATTGCCCCACGCAGAGATCAAGGCTGGTTTTCAATCACTGGCGGCATGGTCTATCGCGGCTCAGACATTCCAGACCTGTGCGGCGTCTATTTATACGGTGACTATGTTGCCGACTATGTGAGAGGCCTGCGTTACGACGGTATCAATGGTTACTCCGAAGCAAGATCATTCAGCCCCACCGTCAACAGCCTGAGTTCTTTTGGTTATGACGAAAGTTACGAAGTCTATGCACTGAACAGAGACGGCGGACGTTTGTATAAAATAATCGCGCCATAATTGTCCGCGCCAAAAAAGCTGAGAGCCATGCTGACAACCTCTATTATTGATGGAAAAACATGTACGCCAAGCCAAAATACTGGCTGCGTCTGTATCAAGATACCGTAATCAGCAAATTAGTCCGGTATGTGCAAGCAATACCCTGTAATAGAATCACGAACGGCTTGACATAACTTGGCATCGACATAAAGGACATCGAAATGGCAGAAATACTCATCAGTCATCGAACCTGAAATAAACCCCAGCTCAAGCAAATGTGTGGTGAACCCCTTGACGAAATGCAATGTAGCGGATCAGGCGGTATAAAGGCGACAATCGACATAGGCTGGCTACACGCAGTGCATTTAAACGTCGGTCTAGGCGTATGTTCAGGTTTCGGAATAAAGACCTTAAGCAGCCATTAAATCAAGCGCAATGTTATTTTAGCCTTGCGATGCAAAAGCCATAGTCTCTGACGCGACGAAACCTCTTGGGCAAAGCATGTTGAAAGAGCAGCCAGAGGAAGCGCTTCCCTTTCTCACATCGGATTTTTATTGTTCCAGACTCACTGTCGAGATATTGAAACGTGACAAAAACATGACAAGAGTGCCGTCATCTTCGATGATGTTTTTCTCACTGATGACACCGCAATACAGGTAGCGTGATAAAGACTGTAATGCCGGTAAGCTAATGCCGGTAAGCCTTTGCCGACATGCTTGCAATCTACAACCCATTTATTGGGTATATTGTTGGGCCATATAAATCTGGCCTGGCGAATGACCGCTATCACCCTGGCACGAAAAGTTGGTGCGATATATCTTTTTTATCGTTACGCCTGAAACTCATAGTTCGCTTGTTTTTTGTGCATTTGGTACGCCACATGATGTACAGCACAAAGCCCAATGTTGAGTTGACATAGTGATACCCTAAGAATAGGGTTTGGATGGAAAAACAAGCTGAATATGCCTTAATAGTCCATTAATATCAGGATATCAGGGCAAATTGACCGGTTTTGTGTGATTAGCGGGCAAATGTGCCTGATTCTTCGTGCAATACTGCCGAATATCAGAGCAAGAGTACCTGATACTAATAAGTTAGGTGAAGACATAGTTATGACATGTCAATTATGTGGCAAAGATAAAAAATTAATAAAGTCGCATATAATTCCTAAAGGATTTTTTAAACCAATGCAATCAGAAAGACAGGCTGCACTTTTATATTCAAATACAGAAAATGTTCACCCTAAACGCAGCCCTATAGGTTTCTATGATAAAAACATACTATGTAAAGAGTGTGATGCAAAACTAGGGGTATGGGATGAATACGCACAAAAACTCTTACTGCACAGTTTTAATGAAGATCACGCCGTATATAACGGGAAAGATAAAGTTTACTATACGATAAAGGACTTTGATTATAATCTTCTGAAATTGTTTTTTATTTCTATGCTATGGAGGGCATCTATTACAGGCCATGAATGCTTCAAGCGGATATCAACTGGGCCTTTCGAAAAAATACTGAGAAACCTTATCTTATCCGACAGTTCCGGGGAAGAAGATGAATTCCCAGTAACGCTTGCAAAATTTAGCAATCCAGATTTTAAATTCATACTTGATCCTCACAAAGATAAATTTGATCACATAAATTATTGTAGGTTCTATTTGACTGGGTTTGTTGCTTATATAAAAGTTGACAAAAGAAAGAGTGTTGGGATGCATGAAATGTTTAAAATAAAGAAAGATAAACCAATTTTAATAATATTAAGAGATCTTCATGGTAGTAAAGATGGCGATGTGATGAAGGGAATTGCAGCTAAAAATGGAAAATATTTTAATAACACCTAATCGGGTAACCGGGGGGCTCTAACCCCCAGTCCCCACAACACCCTGCATGCGGCTCCGCACAGGGCGTTTCACTTAGCATGGTGAAGTTTAATCCATCCATCGCGTAGCGCATAAAGTCCTTG
>Ga0316202_10000918_pt1 | contig 26368 bp, 21 predicted proteins | sample 3monrhotite_MG_FD_204934 | JGI IMG/M metagenome (GOLD analysis project Ga0316202, IMG submission 204934) | Microbial mat bacterial communities from mineral coupon in-situ incubated in ocean water Damariscotta River, Maine, United States -... | ecosystem: Environmental > Aquatic > Marine >... | reverse complement strand
TACAAATGTAATGAACGTCGATAACATCCCAGAAGCGATGAAACGTGTTATGAAAGATCACAATCTTACAGTGTCACAGAAGATGATGACATTTATGGCATTTATGCCAACTCTCCCAGATGACCCGAAGACTGCCGGTGTATGGCGGGATAATGTAGAAACTGGAAAAGTGATTAAGCGCCTTATCGATGAAGGTAAAATACGTATAGGAAAAATGAATAAAAAATCTATCCTAGAAATTGTACAACTCTAATCTATGAATCCTCGTTTTGTACGGTGTGAATTGCTTCTGCTAGAGCTGTTTCATGCGCGGTAGCTAATGCCACTAACGCAAGATCCTCTCGAGTCATTTCGTCCGTGTTGCTACGTGCGTTCACACTTTCCCATCTTTCAAATATATGCGCAAAGTTTATAAAATCTGGTGTAGACTCCTCCCCCGTCGGTAAAGTTGCTTCATATGGTCGATTATAAAAATCCGCATCACGTGTTTCAGTTTCTTCAGCGACCCATAAAAGTTCATTCTGATCAAGAAGGAAAGGTGGCGGTTTCACGCGGTCTCTCAACTCCTTTATAGTGTCACACATTTGCAGATAATCCCCTTCCGGAATATTTTCGGCATTCTTATCGACCAGTTCCATGAGTTTGTGAAAGAGATCCATACCACGCGACTCTCGAATAATCGGTTCGTACGTAAGTGGTGAATCGGGTGAAGATGGGCGCATAATTTTTATATACACGACTTTACTTAAGTTCCTTCTATCGATATACGATTGATTATTGCACTTAAGTCGCGAAGTGATATCGTGAATGTCATCACTTCACAATGTCTTCCGATATGAACTCCCGCTCCATCACTGACTACATCCTCAAGCTCGAGAAGCTCAACGAAGAGTCTCGCGCCAAGATCGACCAGCTCAAGAAGCTCTTCCTCAAGGAGAATGCAGAAAAGATCGATGCTCTCAATGCCCTCAACGACTTCAAGTACAAGACCAACTGCCTGACCAACTGCAGCTACACCGAATCCACTGCCAGGGTTTGTGGTAAAACGCCTTACTGCAAAAACCGTGAAAACGCCGGCATTGTTGAACGTCTTTTGGAGTTGGGTGAAATGACTTCCGATTTCCATAAGACCGCCGCGTACCAGGGAGCCGCTGACACGATCGCCGATCTCGATTATGTGATTGAGAGTGGTGAGTGTGTGCGTCATCTCAGGGGTATTGGTAGGGGTATTTCCTCCAAGATCGACGAATACCTCGACGAACAGGACTCTGATTACGAGGAATCCGACTCTTCTGATACCGAATCGATTGCGTCCACTGAGAGTCACGTCGAAACTACCCTCAACCAGGGTATCGCGGATATGCTTTACGCACATGCGGAAAAGACTGAGGACAAGTATAAGTACAAGGCTTACATCAAGGCTGCTGACACGGTTTATAACCTAGACTACGCGATTACGAGTGGTGAAGAGGCTATGAAACTTCCTGGTATTGGTAAGAGCATCGGGAAGAAGATTGATGCATTCCTCGATGACGAGGATGAAGACTTTCACGTGAAATTCCACACGAATGTGATTATTTCGGATGAACTCTCCAATCTCGCCACACTCGAGGAACATGTCGGGGCCAGCGAGTGGAAGGTCAACGCGTACAAGAGTGCCGCTAAGTTGATTGACACCCTTCCATACGAGGTCTTGAACGGTACCGACCTTATGAAATTTGATGGTATCGGTAAGGGTATCGCACAGAAGGTTGATGAGATCATCCAGTTTGGATCGACGAGACGTGCACATGAACTGAAGCAGGCTAACCCCGACAAGTGTAATTAAACCCACTGTGCAGGCGGTTTGTGATGTTTTCTCTTTGGTTTTTTAATATGCGTGAGTTTGAATAATAGCCAGCCATAAAACATTGCCACTGGAACCATTTTAATATTACAACTTTTTATATGAAGACGCATTTTCGTATTCCTCATCTACCGTGATATCATTATACTCTTTCTCTCCCGTGTCGTAAAAGGCTTCACTATCTCCGATCATCATTTCCCTAACAGTTTGGTATAAGACCGTGGACAGTGCGAATTTGTAAGCGAGAAAACCTATAAAGGTTGCCCCGTAATCAAAGTCGAACGCGAAAGGTGCGTTATTCCAAGCTACTTCAAAGGCGGCAGTGCCGAGGGGTGCCAGGAACTCATTTTGAATTGCTGACTTTTCAAACCTGTCAACCCTGTCCGATAAAAGGGTCACATACGCATACGAGGCGACAGCTCCAAGTGTTGCCGAAACACCCTGGTCCGCACCTTGTGTGATGAAATAGGAAGCACTCAGAGCAGAACCATACCCAACCGTAGACCTCTTTAGGGTTGTCTTGAGACGCCCATAGTCAGTGGATACGACCGGCTTGGAGAAGGCGTGAGTGAAGGACATTCTATGTGAAAGTCACTTAAAATCTTTATCCGAGTTAACAGTAGAAATGCCGTGTCAATTATGCCGTAAAAAGTGTGGTGTTCCCATCGATTGTAAATACTGTGAAGGAAGTTTTTGTCCGAGCTGTATCAATTTGACAAAGCACGATTGTCAGGGTGCGGATATCAAGAAGATGAAGCAGCGACAGGAGTTGAGAGAACAGACAGCATTTGAGCCACCACCGAAGTGTGTGAAGATTTGATTATAGCTTTATCTCTAGCGGAACGGAGTTCATGATTTTTTCGCTTGTTTTAACAAGTTTATACTTTCCGTCCGCATGAATTCCATCTCCAATTAATTTTTTAAATGTCTCGACATCCATGCTATCTACACCCTTATCGTAACAATGCGCGTAATTGTAAATCTTATTCGCTATGAAGTGCTCGTCTCCGAATGACGAGAGATGCCATCCAGCATTTTTATAGTGGGGAACACTCCACCGCATCTCCCTCATTTTTTGTGGCGATACCTGCATCAACACTTCCTTCGTGGTGATGACTGTACCGAACCATGGTTCAAGTTCTTGAATATAATTAAAATTATACTGAAATGCGATCATGTTATACGAGCACATCTTCACATCAGGGGGTAATCTCAGGGCCGTTCTATTCGGAATTTCGTCTACGTCCGATACCATCACAATAGCATCATCTTGGAATTCCAATAGACCTCTCGCAATACAATTCCGTTGGAAATTTTCCCGTATCCACGGATCTTTATCTGTGGGGTTGTCTCGAATAATTATGTGTATAATCTTGTCCGACCATTCCTCGAAATCTTTTTTGTTTTCTTCAAAGAATAATTTTTTTTCTTCTCCTCGATGCGTGACAGTTGACTCTACCAAAACAAATTTATCTACAACACTATCAAGATATCTCAAACGTTTTTTTAGAATATCGAGTTCATTATAAAAAATAAAACAATCTACAAGCATATGTTAATCCACCCTTTTATCTTTTAAGTCTATCTTCACGATCGAGGAGTGTTCAAATCCGGATGCATTTTGTATCTCATTTTTCACACAGAATTCACGAAGGGCTTTTGAAACGTCACTCCCGGGTCTACAATCGTGACACAAAATGACACCATCCTTCTTCATCTTCGGTAAAACCGTATCCAAATCCTTTAGAGCACCTTCATATGAATGATCACCGTCGATAAAGGCAAGATCTATACTCTCATCTTTGTGAATATTGAGTGTATACGCGCTATCACCGCGAATAGGGATAATGATATTCTCTAGATTATTATTCAACACGTTTTCGTAAAACGTAAAAAAGTAGTCGTCTGTTTTAGGCGGTGGACCAGATTCTTCAGTTAAATTATCCATGTTCTCGAGCCATATATCATGACAGTATACAGTCGAACCATGCTTACTCGACAGGCCAGCGAGAACTCCACTACATCCCAGGTAACTTCCCGTTTCTATATATTTACTGTTCATGGGTAATTGAATATAATGGTTCAAAAGTACATTCGTGTCAGTTTCATTCAGTGTACCCTTCACACCATTGACATACGTATATGCCATGCCATCGTCGGTAACTTCGAATTTTAGATCCATTATACTACTATTGAATTTCAGACCTTTAAGTGACTGGTACAAAAAAATGTTTCCTAATAACAAAACACTCAAGATGAAATATTCTGCTGAAATGGGATTACCAATTATACTAGTATTAATGCTCGTCGCCGCGGTGACATTTTTCGTAAATTTCGTGGGTATCAAACACTATAACGAATGTGACGCGATCAGGGGGGTTGAAAAATTTGAAAACAGGAAGGTATACCTCAGCCAGCTCGTGACCATCGTTATCACAGGTGTCGTGACACTCGCTCTGCGACAATTCGCGTCCAGCCCGGGTATGTCCGCGACAGGTCCCATGATGTTGGTTGTCGGAGCTCTTCTATTGACTTCGTCTGTATTCGTGTACCAGATACTCAACGCCGATAAGGAAGCGTGTGAACCTAAGAATACTGATGTAAACTATTCGGGTGTATCGATGGGGTTCGCGAGTGTTATCATACTAGCTGGTATCGCTATAACGTACCTGTCAATCACGAAGAATAAGAAATTCACTAACACCGCCTCGACATTAGAAGCATTTAGTAACCGTGGTACAACACAGATCGGACCCCTCAATCAGCGAGGTCGCTTTTAATTAATTTAAAAAACAGGTAAGAATACAAAGTATGCAACTTCATGAAGCTACATATTTAGTTTGTATGCTTATCGTCCATGTTGTTCGTAACGTGGGTAAAATAACATTCGAAGACAAGATGAAAGTTCTTCAACTCTGTTTTTCCCTACTCCGTTCCGTTGAAGACACTTTATACAGGATATACAATTGCGAAAGTAAAGCGACACTAGAGTATATAGCAGAATAATTCGCACCCTTTCTATACTGATACGTTAACCATAATATATTCGCTAGTATACTCATGTACATGAAAGACATCGTGTGTTTACCTACCGGGTATTCGTCTACATTTATCGCGCGGACTATCATCTGAATCATACCCAGGGTAAGTGCCGAACCGGCGATTAAATCATTGCCCGGTATAACCATATCTATAATTAAAGATTTTAATCTCGATATATACAAATGGATACCATTTTGAAAACGTACGCGACTAAATCTAAGGATAGCGCCGCTCTTGTCTCACGCATTGAACGTCTCGTAGCCAAATATGGTAAAACGGGTATCAACAAGGAAAACCTACCTGGTCTCGTATCCGTTCTGATGGTGGATGTTCAAAAGATCAAGGGTCTGACTGGTGCCGATAAAAAGGATCTTGTCATTGACCTGATTAATTCCGTAATTGAGCAGATCGACGCGGGAGACGAGGACACCGAGCTTGAGACTGTCTTAAAGACCATGGTACCTCCTATGATCGATAGTTTTTCGGTCATGCTAAAGGTAAATAAGGCTTGTGGATGTATGTAAAATAGAATGAAGTTTCCATCTCTTGAAACTATGGTCATGTATGGCATCTACACTGTCAAGGATCTCGTTTTACATTCACATAATAAATTGAAAAAACGACATATTATACCTCTTAATGAATGTGATAATTGTGCGTTTGTTTTTCCTGGTACGAAGTGTACCAACTGTCCTATGGTTTAGGTTTTATAACGAGCCCAAGTACAGATTCTAAATTATTTTGATCACGCTTAAGCGGTTTACTACGTTTAAGGCGTAGTGGTTCATTTGTTCCCACAGCGCCTTTTATCTCGTACAGTTTCGCTGTATTCTTAACTATAGGGATATCTATTTTCACTTCTGAGTCTGTTATAATTTCTTTTGGTGGACCCGGATCAATTTTCACGTTTTGTCTAAATTGGTCTATTGTGAGATCCCCTCCAAATTCCTGTAATCTCTGTCTTTTCGGAGCAGGTGGAATACTCCCAATAGCCCCGTACATCTGTTTACGCATCATCACGATGTTACCACAGATGATACCCCCCCTAGATAACCCATATTCTTCTATAGCATATGTTTTCATACAGTTCCATGAACAGAAACGACCACTGGTAATGAATCGTTTACGTCTATCGTCGTATTTTATTGGTAGTGCTAACGCATCGGTGTCAAAAGTATGACAACACCACCAACACCACAACATAAGTATATTCAGACATTAGTCTTTAAGTTATAAATTTTTATCTCGTATTATCATAATAGGCCGGATGGCGTCAGGGAAAAGAGGGTCGGCCGGAGGACTCGTTTTTACATTGATTCTATTGGTAATAAGTCTATATTTCCTCCGTCAATATAATAACGATCAAAGGAAAGTTCAAATTTTCGATTCATTGCTTGGACAGTATGTTGAGGTGACAGAAGAAGAGGCTCGTGATCAGGGTATATCTGATAATACAGGCGCCGATCCCGAGGACATTGTCGTTCCAAGCCTTGACGATGCTCGTGATCGTATGGATGATGATATGCGAAACAAAGATGAACAGGGTGGGAATGACAGTCTAGGTGCGGATCGAACGGATATAATGGAAGAGATACGACGGTTAAGTGAGAAGGTATGTCTATTCCCTCCCGACGATCAATATGGGTGTTATGGTGAATTCGAAGATGACGAGGATGAGACGCTGGCGCGAGATGAGGCGCTCGCGATGGTTCCCGTCATCGAATCACAATTAGCCGATGCTACTGTGGCATCTGACACGTCACGTATGACTGAACTCAAATCAGAATTGGAGCGTGTTCAGAAAGTTGCTTATGATGTTGTCTGTTGTAAACCGAAGGAGGTGGCCGCCGACCCTGGCGGACTCAGTGAAATGAATCAACTCGCTTTAGAACTCGCTGCTTCAATCGTAGTGGGTATCTTTTTAGAAGAAGCTGTCATAAAAAGGGCTATCGGTGTGAAGCCTAAATATAATCCTCCAGGTGCGGCTGCTAAAGCTGCCACCAAAAAGATCTTAAAAGAAGCGACTGAAGAAGCTGCGACAGAGGCGGGTGAAAAGGCTTTTAGAAAGGCAGTCGCAGAAGGTCTTGATGAAGCTGGTCAAATACTGGCCAGAGAGGTAGCGGAAACGGGTGTTAGAAGCACTACTAACGTAGCCATGAGGGAACTGGCACAAGAAGTCGGAGAAGAAGCAGCGGAAAAGGTATTCAGGGAAGCGGGAGATGCGGCCGTAGAAAAGGTGGTTAGGGAAGGTGGTGATAAGGCTGCACAGTTAGCTGCGAGGAAACTCGCGGAAGAAGGTGCCACGGAAGCGATGGAAAAAGCCTCTTCTAAAGCTATAAAGGCTACTCTGGGTGAATTAACTGAAGTGATAGTCAAGGAAGCCGTTAAGTCTGCGGTCGTAGACGGCGTTGAAACCGCCGCCGCTCACGCTGCGGGTACGGCTGCCGCCGAGAAGGCCGCTAGTGAAGGTCTAGATGAAACTGCTCAAACGCTTGCGAGGGAAAATGCCGAAAAACTTGCTAGGCAACAGGCCGCACAGGCCGCGACCGAGAAAGCTGCCAAAGAGGCGGGTGACGCAGCTGCACGAAAAGCGGTACGATCCGGTGCCGATATACTTGGGCAGAAAATAGCCAGAGAGGCTGCAGAAAAAGGTGTAAGAGAGGCTGCCGAGAAGGCTGTTGGAAAAGCTCTTCTCGAGAAAAATATAAGAGATGCTATCCTTAACTCGAACGTTAAAAATGCGGGTGACGCGGCTGCTACACGGGCTGCCAGGGAAGGGCTGGATGAAGCTGGTCAGAGATTAGCCAGGGAAGCTGCGGAGAAAGCTACCCGGGAAGCGGGTGAGCTGGCTGTGAAGAAAGCTATCGCGAAAACAGTGGCAAAACAGGCTGCGAAGAAGGCAACTGCGAAAATCGTCGCAAAAGTCGGTGTTAAGATAGCCACGAAAGTTGCCTCGAAGGTGGCCAAGTATACCATGTTAGCTGTAGCAGGTCCACCAGGCTGGGTTGCGGGTGCTTTGATGATGGCATTTGACGTCATGTCGATACTGTTAGATATTTTCGATGTCGACGGCTATGGTACATATACGCCTAGTAGCGCATTGGAAATGATACGAAGTAAAGTTTTGGCAGATGGTGAACGATCCGCAATTCAAGGAGGTGATGGCGACTGGCCTACGCTATTCCCAATCACAGAAATCGCACCACTCGAGTACCCAATCGCGGTCAACATGATGACATCGGATATGACATTAAACTACGGTATGCCAACTGTAGAATTTGACGCGATCGTGGGACCGGAATACGCAACTTATATTGAAAGGACTATTGAAGATATACAATCAGGGTTAGAACCGAGTGATCCACCCGAATCTTTCGTAGACTATTTAGTAGGAATACCTAAAATATATCACAAACAACGTGATATCTTTATATTTGAACACTTGAAGACGTTGATTAAGATGTCTAGCACACCCGAAAGAGCAGATATGTTGGTTCTCTTACCATTTATGAGTTCTCCGAAACGTGTAGGTATTTCGATTACACCTGAAGCTGCTGCGAACTGGAACACGAACAGTATGCCTTCGTGGATGGCAAATAATGCGATTCTCCCACCATTCCCCGAAAATTGCGAAGAATATATAGATCCCATGGCAGCTATGTACACCGACGTATTCTACACGATGAATCCAAGCTTTTATGATGAGTCGATTGAACCGGTGGAGCGCTCAGATGATATGCCGGGTGACGCGGTGACAAATCCCGTACTCACACCAGTCCCTATACGCGATGAAACTGGGCAACAAGTGAAGATAGTTTTAGGAGCACCTCTCGGTCCGAGTGTAGCGTTTTGTTTGAAACCACGGACGGGTGGTCTCCCAGGTCTCCCGACTACTGTAGTTGACCCACAGGCATTTGGGGTCGAATTTGATTTTACAACTGGTATGTGTCAATACACGAAAGATTTCTGTACCAGATATGGTATGGATTTCAAGAGTGGTGATTGTAAAGAAAAGCCGGGTATGTTCCTGGGGGAAGCTATATTCGGGGAGACAATCTCAAAAGGTTTTGTTCGAACGTATCAAAGCTATGTCGTTGATAACATCCAATCAAAAGATCCAGCGAAAGTCGCGGCGGGGTTACTGTATGCTTCAAATCCGCTCATATTGGGGGTTGTTGCGGTCGGCGAATCCATTTTTGGAAAATCAGAGATGAAAGGTAAAAATTTCCCAAAGAAAAGAGATTGCAAAGAATATGGGGATAGATACAGAGATGATGGTACGAGCTGCTGGCTTGACACAATACCTAAGAAATCGTCGATAACCGAAAAGAGGGACTGTAGCGAATGGGAAAGACAGGCTGATGGTAGTCCGGGTCCAAGAGGAGACTTTACCAATTTAGAAGCAGACGCGGGTGATATATCCTGTTGGGCCCATACAAAACCAATTGGTTCCTCTGTGACTAGTAAAAAACATTGCGACAATTGGTCACACAAACACGGTAGAAAACTTCGCAGTGACGGTACGAGTTGTTGGCGCGATACAATCACAAAGAAGTCCAGGGGCGCTGATAAAAAGAATTGTGATGAATGGGCGCATGAATACGGTAAAAATATGCGTGACGATAAAACGAGTTGTTGGCGTGATACAGAAATTAAAGATACCGACACCGCTGCGAAATACGATTGTAAAGGACCCCCCATAAAACAGGTCGTCCAAGACGGTGATGGGAATTGGGTAGAGGGGGACGAAGTAATACCCAATAAGTATGAGTGGCGTGATAAAGTCATACGAGCCGATGGTGTAGCCTTCGGTGAAGGCCAAGGAAAACTTCGCTTCGATGGTACGAGCTGTTGGAGAGATATATATACTAAGAATTCAAACCCCGCTGATACATATGATTGTAAAGGACCACAGTTAAGAGATTCGGATGGGTCGTTAATACCAGGTAAATATGAATGGCGCGACAGAGTCACACGATCGGATGGTACTGAGGTTGGTGAAGGTCGAGGAACATTATCAGGTGACGGTACGAGCTGTTGGAAACATTTATACACTAAGAAATCAAACCCCGCTAAATTGAAAGCATGTAGCGACTTCAATGAGAACTATGAAGATGACGGTACGAGTTGTTGGTTACATTTAAAAGGTAGAGCTGGTAAATTACCGGGATGTGCCGATGATGAAGAGAAAAAGGGTTTATTTTGTTACCCGAAATGTAGAGACGGGTATAAGTCAAAGGCATTAGAATGCGAAGGTATATGTCCTCCGGGTACACAAGATACTGGATTTTGGTGTACTGACTGGATAGAAACTTTCTTCAAAAGTGATAAAGGTTTAAACAGCTGTTCTGACAAAAAGGTGGATCGGAATACAGGTAAGGGGCAGCGTTTACTCGCAGCCGGTGGTGAAGATGCTCTCAAATATGGATTCGACAATATCGGCCTTACGTGTCACGAACCATGCGAACCGGGGACCACATTCAGGTCTGGTGCGTGGGGTAGTGGGTTTTGTAATAGCACAAAGGGTCGATATTCACGGGCAGCCGATATCAGTCCAGCTACCTTGTGTCCGGATAGTCATCCAGATTCACAGGGGGGTATATGTTATGAAAACTGTCCTACTGATTATAATGGGTTTGGTCCCATATGTGAACCTAAATCGGGTGCGGGAATTAAAGTTAACGCATTCGAGCGTCACTATTGTGGTGAGAGTTCGTACCAACCTGATAAGTGTATAGAAGATGAAAACGCACCTGGTTGTCCTGTTTTACGAGAAAATAAATGGGGTGTCTGTTGGGATGTATGTAAACCTGGTGACACGGATGCTGGGATGATATGTGACCCGGCGGGTGGTTTCGGTATAAAGAAAACCCTATTTGACCGATACTATTGTGGAGATAGTTCATACCAATCGGATAAATGCGAAGATATAGGGAGTAAAGACATTTCTAGAATCGTGCCCCACTTAGAAACTGCCAATAAACAGGATTTAATCGATCGTATCAATTCAGAAGGGTTAACGGACACGCTTCACGATCAGATATCGTACGTTCTGGGGTGCCCAGAAAAACGGGATAATGTCGCAGGTGTCTGTTGGGATACTTGTAGGACAGACCCAGAAACGGGTGAAAAGGATGAAAACTGGGGAGCACTCTGTAAACCCCGAAAAAGGATTGGTATCATAAAAACATTATTTGACCGATACTATTGTAAAGACGAAAAAAAGACTAACATACTCGGTGTGTGTTGGGAGGATTGTGACCGTTTCGAAGAAAAGAATTCTACTTATGACGCAGATGGCAATGTGGTTAAACGTGTCAATTACACAGATGCCGGCGCGTTATGTCATCCCAATATGGGTCCCGGTATTAAGGTTGATATGTTCAGGCGTAGTATATGCGGTCCTAGTTCGTGGCAGCCCAAGAAATGCAAAGCCATTAGTAACAATGATACATCTGCGGTCGTTACCGAATTGGAAAAGATTACGGATACGGGAACAAACTCATTCCGAACGGTTGGTGGTTTATCTGCTATCATAGAGGGTCTAAAAAGTGGTGCGCTATCACTCGCCACTGATAATGTACGGAAAGATGTCGAAGATATACTCGACTGCCCCGTTAGACGGAAAAATGTAGCTGGTATTTGCTGGGATAAGTGTCCCCCATACGACGAAAATGACCATTCAGTTGGACACGGTGTCAAATACACTGATATCGGTCTACTCTGCCACCCCGAAGGTGGGCCGGGTATCAAAGTTCCCGTTTGGGATCGTGAAGTGTGTGGACCTAAAAAATATCAGAAACAGGAGTGTCTTAATATCGAAAATGGAGATATAGACGCGACCGTTCAGGATTTGAATGCCGCAGGTGAAACCGCACTCGCGTCGAGATTAGCTGCCGCCGGAGAGTATACGAGGGACGATCCTACGGATGAATTCCCCGAGGGAATGGAACGCATGAAGATGAATGTGGAAACGGCACTCGGCTGCCCCGAAAGGCGGGAAAAGGTATTGGGTGTTTGTTGGGATGATTGCCCTCCAAGATTTACGAGGATAGGCGCACTTTGCCAACCCCCAGGTGGTCCCGGTATAAAGGTTCCGGTGTGGGAACGTGAATATTGCGGACCTAGCTCACACCAACCCCCGAAATGTGACGATGTTACGAGTAGAGATATACCCAAAATCAATGAACACTTAATGCAAATTGATAGAGGTGATTTAGTAGATCGCATTGACACCGAGGGTTTAACCGAATCACTTTATGGCGAAATCGAAAGCGCACTCGAATGTCCGGTATTGCGAAAGAGGATACTTGGTGTATGCTGGGATACATGTCCCAGACCGGTTACACCTCGAAACATAGAACTCTTCAAAACACTGAGAACGCAATACTTTGCGGATAAACCCGTATACGAAAAGGCTAAGAGAGATTATTTTAACCTTTTAGATGTAATTAGTCGGGATGACGGGTTCACCCCCGATTATATGTTACGACGCAGATCGGGGGGTGGAAATGGACAACCGGGTCATCGTTGGTCGGATGATGAAGTTACGACATATAATGAAATGTTCGACTATTATCTCGAAAAGAAAGAGGAATTCATACAAGCGTCTGGATCAAAAGATAATTTTACAGAACCATGTGTACCGGGCTTCAAAAGATCCAATCTGCGTGATGGATATTGTGCACCTGTAGCTGGGTGGGTAGAATATTCGTCACTGGCAGGTGAAGTAGAAGAGTATAAGAATACATACGAATCTCTCAAGGAATCCTTTGATATATTATCCGAGAACTATCACAGTGAAAAGAAAGAATATGAGCGCACGCGTAGTTTTGGATACGATGATATTGGGTTGTTGTGTCAGCCAAAGGGTGGTAGGGATGAAGTCACGGACAAGAGAAAATCATCTGGGCCGGGTATCAAGGTTACTCACATGAAGCGTTCCTATTGTGATGATGATCAGGATATGTTCTTGGGGGTCTGTTATGATAAATGCCCCGAGGGGTGGCGCGACGATGGATTATATTGCAATAACCGATCCGGACTCATATCTCAAGCAAACAACCAACCCAGTCTCACTACATCCACCGGAGCGTGTGCGTCTGATTTGGATCCCGTTTTCTCAGATTTGGTTACCGATCAGGGAGAGGAAGATATATTAGCCTACAACGAAGCTTATATAAGCACACCTTCATCTATACAAGATCTACCAGACATGCTCAGGCGTGAGGAAATTGAAGTATCAGAGTTCCTAGTAAAATACTTCGATGAGATCGGAACATTAGAGAGCAGCCTTGTCCCTACATCTATCGTACCAACTATGGACGCGATCAGACTCGAATTAGGGGATGAGCAGGGGATGCGGTTAAAGTGTATCGAAAAGCTACTTGAAATGTATACCGCAGGTGAATTCACATCCCTTCCACCACCTGAACAGACAGATCTTGAAAAGTTCCTCGCGAAGTACAGCGCTGTAGAGAGTGATGGATTTATATTAGCGGATGCGTCCGAAAATGTACGCAATTCTGTGAACTTATTATTGGAAGAAAATACGAGAATACTGATTAATAAGGAGGTTGAAATGTTCAATTTACAGTACCCCCCTGATTATGTCCCGGCTATAGTAACTGAAGACGGTAATAGTGGCGATGAGATCATAAATGTGTTTACGTTCATTGGTAAGTATATCGTGATGAAGGGTGATATAGATGTGGAAAGCGCACCTGATGCGGCTCGCCCAATTCTGGAATCGGGTATTAACATAGCTGGTAGTATGAGTGAATTGAAATTGGCATTCGGTGCGCTTTTAGGGTATGCTGATTTTGTAGGAGATGAAGACGACCCTCCACCGACAACGAGTGATATAGTGGTTGATACCGGTTCGACCGCAACAATAAACGGTGTCATGGTCAGGGGAATGGACGCGTTCAAGGTATATACGAGTGATGAGCGTGACGGTACGTATACTATCGTCACTAATACCAATGATGGGAACGTGTTCATGGGAGATGCGTCTAGTAATGACCCATTGCTTATAGATTTCCCAATCCCGGTCGTAGCCCGGTTCGTGCGTATCATTGTACGCAGATGGAACGAAACGTTCGAGGTTCCTTTGACAGAAGAGGAAAAGCAGGCACAGTTGATTCAAATTGAGGTTGATAAGTTCAATAACGGTGAAGATCCTTATACCGTGATCGAACCACAGATTGGCCCTAGCCCCTCGATCGAACCACAGATTGGCCCTAGCCCCGAGAGCGGGATACTCGGTGAGGTGGAGATTACAAACATTTATACATTTGTTGGGAACTATCTTATGATAACAAAGGACATTGTCATCGAAAACGCTCCCGAAACAGCCCGTCCTATCCTGGAATCAGCTATTGAAATAGCGGGTAGTTTAGAAGATTTGAAATTAGCGTTTGCGGATGTATTCGCTCTATTAGAATAATAAAATTTGTATATGTTATACAATGGCTGATGTAGTCGCCGCCAAAATTCTGAGGGAAGCCATGGAAAAAGCTGTAGTAGACGCAGCGGCAAAGGCAGCCAGGGGAGCAGCTGAAAAGGCGGCCAGGGAAGCAGCTGAAAAGGCGGCTAGAGATGCTGCTCAGGCAGCGGGTCGAAAAGCTGCCCAGGAAGCGGCAGCGGCTGGCGCCGACGCAGCTGGACAAAAGGCGGCACGAGATGCAGCCGAGGCGGCGAGTACGAGTGCTTCAGCAGCTATTGTAGCGAAGGCTACTAAAGAAGCTGGTGATCAAGCCGCTGCGAAAGCAGCTAAGAAGGCTATCGAAGAAGCGTCAGAAAGCGCCGCAACAGCTGCGGGTGCGAAAGCTGCTAGAGAAGCAGCGGATGCTGGTGCTAGTGAAGCCGGGCAAAAAGCTGCCAGGGAAACCGCTGAGGCGGCGAGTAGGAGCGCGGCTAAACGTACTAATTACGCGAAATATTTGGCCTACGCGACAGCCGCAGGTGTGGGTGTTTATGTGTACACAGAAATACAAGATGAAAACGAAGCTGTTCAAAAATGTGTGAATGTATGTTTACCAACTAATTGGGATGCGTATATGTACGAAGATTTAGAGAAATCTGATCTCGAATATTCGACTATCGCACCAAGTGCGGATCAGCCCATATGCACAGCCGAGACAGAGACCGAATGCGACGAGCACTGTTTAACTGAATGTAAAAAAATTCATAAAACGGGGCTACTCGATAAACTCGGCCCAGTGGGAGATCTTGCCGAAGAAGTAGCAGAAGAAACTACGAACGCGCTTACGGACACCACGAATGGTTTTTTAGAAGCGCTTGGTCTCCCCCCACTCACGGGTCCCGATGGTTTACTCGCAAAGTTTGGGAAATATTTTAAAATTGGAGCCGCTGTATGCTGCTGCTTATGCATCGTATACATTTTGTTCATGTTTTTTTAGCTTAAAGCGTATTTTTCTTTATATATAAGAATGATACTTAGTATAGATGTCGGAATACGAAATCTGGCAATGTGTCAATTCGACGATACGTCCAATACAGTCATTCAATGGGACGTATCGGGAATACCACCCGAGCATAAAGATGGCATTTATGTGTCACTGCGTAAACACTTAGATGAGCGTCCATGGATACTCACGTGTGATACCATCCTCATCGAAAAGCAACCCGATCGCAATAAGAAAATGGTTTCTGTCATGCACTTCTTACACGCATATTTCGTGATTAAGGCACCAGAATCTGACACGATCATTTACGACGCGCGTTTCAAAATTCCTGACGTAGCGGGTCCCGGCCGCGCACAGTATCTCAAACGTAAGAAGGCTGCTATAGAACGGTGTCGAAAATTCTTGGAAACAACTGAAACAAATAAACACTGGTTACCCATGTTTGACGTTTCGAAAAAGAAAGATGATCTCGCAGATACAGTCATGCAGGCTATTAGTTTTACGAAACGTGTTGAACCTTTACCAAAATCTAAAAAGGTTGCGAACAAAAAATTAGTTCCGAGAAAACCGAATGAGAATCAAAAAAGGACAAAGTATTCAAAGTCGAACCTCGCATACATTTATAAAAATAAAGTTGAGTGCGAGTGCTTAGAAAATAATAAAAGATTCATGAAGGATCTCAAAAGATATTACCGTTCGTTAGACGACTTGATTAAAGAAATCGAACAATAATATATCATAATGAAAAAAGTATTGGATCATGGGTTTGTTGAACTTGTTGATCATATGCCTCAAGAAAATCTTGACAAGGCTATCGTTGATGGTGCACGAGTGAGTTACCAGACAGGTACTAAAACAACACGTGGTGACCGGGGTCTCATCAGGTATCTTGTGCGCAACTGGCACACGTCACCCCTAGAGCTCGTAGTCTTCAAGTTTCGCATTAAGGCACCTTTGTATATTGCCCGACAATGGCTGAGACATAGGACCGCATCAGTAAATGAAATGTCCGCCCGGTATTCTATCGTCGATGAGGAGTATTACGAACCAGAAGTCCTTCGTGGACAATCCGCTGTGAATCATCAGGGTTCGGAAGGTGTTGTCGAACTAGATGACGAATTGAACCAGTCTCTATCTGACCAGTATAAACAATCTTTCAAGATTTATGAACAATTGCTTGAGAAGGGTGTTTGCAGGGAACAGGCGCGTGGTGTTCTGCCACAATCTACGTATACGTCTTTCGTGTGGAAAATGGATCTTCATAACCTCATGCATTTCCTTCAGCTAAGGATGGATCATCACGCACAAAAGGAGATTCGCGATTACGCCACGGCTATCTATGAACTCATTCAACCACTCGTACCCCTATCCATGGAAGCGTTTATGGACTTCAGGGTGAATGCGATGCAGCTGACAGGCCCCGAGATTGAGGCAATCTCTAATGGAACCGTGATTGAATCTCCCGGTGAGAACCGCGAGTTCCAGGAAAAGCTAAAACGCTTAAAAATAAATGTCGACACAAAGTAAATGCTTGCCATAACGAACACAATGACCGTATTCGCCACTGAGAAGAGGAACAAGGGATTTAAGAGATTGAGTAAGAAGATCCAGAAGGAACGTGACACTGACGTGGAGAAGATCAAAGAGAAGTTCTCTGATATTTTCCGTGATGAGCAGAGCCGTTTGAAGGGGTACTTCGAGGAGCACAACAAGTTGGTCAAGAAGGAGGATAAGCCCAAGAAGAGTGGTAAGAAGTCTATCGACTTTTACGAAAAGTAAACCACAGGGTACAGAAAACAAAAAACATCGCTAAGGGAGGATTATCCCCAAACTTCTCAGCCAGTAGAGCACACACCACGCTGTACTGGACGAGCTTAATCTCCTGTTGTGTTTTGACCATTGATCGTTTCATAGAGCCCCTTGACTTCTGAAGACCTGATACAGTTGTATTTATCTTGCTTATCGTTCCGGGTATCTCTGTCGTCTTCATGAATATATCCCCAACATCTACAGACTCTATGATCTGTTGTTGGATGAGTGGTTCCAAGTACGTGAAATAGTTAAATTCTGGATCCAGTTTAAGACATATACCCTCAATAGTCGAAAAGGCTTTGGCGAGGTATACGAAACTACTGGGCACGACGAATGGTTTTTCAACAGCGAGCTGTGCGGCGAGATCATCATTCACGATTCCAGAACCATCGAGGGTTTCTAAATATCCCAAAATAGTTTCAAAGAAGAGTTCGATATCCGAAACATCTGAAGATGTTGGGACAATCACACCCAGTTTAATGAGTGTATCCACGATACCAGCGGTATCTCGCATGATTATGAAACCAAACAGTTTTGTAAACCCATCCCTGAGTTCTTCGGATAATGGTACAAGTAATCCGAAATCATAAAATACAAGTTGTCCTTTAGACGAGAACCCAAGATTTCCAGGGTGTGGGTCAGCGTGGAAGAGCCCGTTATCCATGGTTTGAATAACATACGAGTTAATCAAAGCTTCACAGATCTTCTTCTTATTCACTCTCTTGTCTGTAATCTCAGTCAGTTTCGTAGACGGTACATATTCCATGACAATCATCTCATCATTCGAATACTTTTTGTACACCCTCGGAACTTTTACCCAATCAACTTCTTTCATACTTTTTCGAAACTTTATGGCATTGTTAATTTCTTGTTTGTAATCAGCTTCTCCCAATAGATACTCTATCGATTCACCGAGAACAGAACCAGAACTATTCCCAGTGTCGAAACCTACACGCTCTAAAAAATGTACAATGTCGCGTATAGTATCTGTGTCTTCTTTCATGATATCCAGAATTCCCGGACGTTTTAATTTTACAACAACTTTTTGACCGTTTTGGAGTACAGCCATATGGACCTGGCCGATACTCGCTGATTTAAATGGTACAGGGTCAAATTCTTTGAAAATGTCATAATTTACACTGGTATCGAATTCCACGGGAGGAACATTATCCTGAAGCGATTCCAACTCCCTTGTAAATTCAGGTGGGTATAGATCCGCTCTCGTCGAAGCGATTTGTCCTAATTTTACAAATGTCGGTCCGAGTTCAAGGAGTTCATCCTTTGTCCATCGACCAAGTTCTGATTTATTCTGTACAGTGGCATTTTTCCATAGAAACTTACCCGCGAACTTCCAGGTTTTTACTTTCCTGGAAGCTGGCGCTGATAAATTTATTCCCAAACATAGCGCCATTGTAATATACGAGTATAAAAAATACAACGTATACATTACGTATGCCACTTCACTTCAATGCAATTGTTCACACACCGATGTATGAATACAATGACAAAAAATATATCCGTCTCACCGTACCGGATGCGACCGCCCGACGCGTAGAATATTTTCATGCACGGAAAGTACTTACCACGCGACACGTAGATAACCCCCTCGAAGGGAATGTTCTGACGATCAAGGTTCCGTTTAGATATAGACGTGTGACGTGTAAATATGAAGGTGCACCCGTCCAATCTCTTAACAAGGGTGATGACGTCGAAGTTGACACGGATTTCACGGGGTGTTGGAACGTAGGTGAGTACAGTGGGTATTCGTGGAAATTGTCCTACATAAAGTTAGTACACGCGAATACAGTATGAAACTTACCCGAACAGGGTATATTACAGTTGATACACCTGAAGTTAAAAAGGAATTAACGGTTCGTCCAATCGTTAATGCAGATTTCGGTCAGGCACCACCTTCGTTTAAGGTATTTCGAAAATCGAAATCTGGATTATGTGTACCGAGATTTTACGGTGAACAAAAATTCGGAACACCCAAAGAAGATAACAGACCCGATCCCGCTAAGATTAAAATAAAGTTCAATGGAAAGTTACGTGATGAAACGTTTCAGAATACTGCACTCTCCAAAGCTATCGAAGCTGGTCACGGTGTTCTTTCATTGCCATGTGGGTTCGGGAAGACGACCGTATCCCTGGCCATAGCGTGTAAGCTCGGTTATCGCACGATGATTGTCGTACACAAAGAATTTTTGGCGAATCAATGGAAGGAACGTATTCAACAGTTTTGTCCGGGAGCGACTATCGGAATGGTTCAACAGAATAAAAAAGAAACAAACTGTGATTTCGTAATTGCCATGCTTCAGTCCCTATCCCTAAAAGAATATTCGTTCGGAGACTTTGACAGCATAGGAACGCTCATCGTGGATGAGGCCCATCACATATGTGCGAAAGTATTTTCACAATCACTCTTCAAAATGTGCCCGAAACACATTTACGGATTATCAGCAACGCCTAACAGGAAGGATGGGCTCACGAAAGTGTTACACTGGTTTATGGGTCCCACATTCTTTTCCGTTGAACGAGAAAACCAGGAACAGGTGGATGTTTTCCCTCTTGAGTTTAAATGTGATCGATACGAGGATCCTCCACCATGTACACGTTTCGGGAAATTATCCTTAGCGACCATGGTTACAGAAGTTACAGAGATACCCGAAAGAAACCGTCTCATTCTATCAACGATTAAGGATCTTTCGAAAACAACTCGCCAAATTTTAGTTCTCAGTGACAGGAGGTTCCATTGTGAATATCTTCATGAAAAGTTTAAGACGACATCGGGTTTGTATATGGGTGGCATGAAAGAAGCAGATCTCGCAGCATCTAGTAAAAAACAAATCATTTTTGCGACGTTCAGTCAGGCACACGAAGGGTTAGATATCCCCACACTCGACACAGTCATTCTCGCAACCCCTAAGTCTGACATCATTCAGTCTATCGGGCGTATCATGCGCGAGACTACCGGTAAGAAGAACAATCCACGCATTTACGATGTTGTGGATCAATGGTCCGTATTTTTTGCCATGTACAACAAACGTCTCAGGGTATACAAACAGGGTGGGTTTAACATTTCGGGATATACGTCAGAAAAACCAAAACCGGACGCATTTTCGGTTGGAAAATGTCTCATACATATATAAGATGACCCGGTGTTCGACTGGAAGGGCCACACAGAAATACAGGGGAAATGGTACTGATCTGAGTGATATACTAGAAACACCTGGGGATATCATTTACGCGGACGCGGCCGTATCAGCGGAAAACCTCGTCATCAGTGGGACGACCGGTGACGTCCTTAAAGTTTCGGCATCGGGTATTCCCGAATGGGGTACCAGTACCAGTCAATGGATAACCTCGGGAGATGATATCTCCTATTCGTTAGGTCATGTTGGTGTAGGGACGACGAACCCCGACGCTAACCTTCACGTCGTGGGTAATGTCTACATGTCATCGAACCTCGAAGTTGGTAGAACGACTATATCAACAACAGTATCCGACGATATACCAACTGTCTCGTGGGCTACGAGTATAGGTGGAGCGGGCTACGAAAACGGACGTGGTATCGCTACGGATAGTGGTGGGAATGTGTATGTGATTGGAACATACTCCGGTAGTGTCACTATCGGGTCTACAACATTAACCAGTGCAGGTTCTAATGATGTATTTGTCGCCAAGTATGACGCAAGTGGTACAGTTCAATGGGCTAGGAGTATAGGTGGAACGAGCTCTGATACTGGTCATAGTATCGCAACGGATAGTGCAGGGAATGTGTATGTGACTGGAATATACTATGGTAGTGTCACTATCGGGTCTACAACATTAAACAGTGTGTATTCTTATGATGCATTCGTCGTCAAGTATGACACAAGTGGTACGGTTCAATGGGCTAAGAGTATAGGTGGAACGGGTTCCGATTATGGATATGGTATCGCAACGGATAGTGATGGGAATGTGTATGTGACTGGAATATACTCCGGTACTGCGACTTTCGCACCTGGTACGACCTTAACCAGTGCGGGTTATAGTGATGCATTCGTCGCCAAGTATGACACAAGTGGTACAGTTCAATGGGCTAAGAGTATAGGTGGAACGAACACCGATTATGGATATGGTATCGCCACGGATAGTGCAGGGAATGTGTATGTGATTGGAGCATACCGTGGTAGTATCACTATCGGGTCTACAACATTAAACAGTGCGGATGGTTTTAATGATACATTCGTCGTCAAGTATGACGCAAGTGGTACAGTTCAATGGGCTACGAGTATAGGTGGAACGGGTTCCGATTCTGGCTATGGTATCGCAACGGATAGTGCAGGGAATGTGTATGTGACTGGAAAATACGCCAGTAGTGTCGCTATCGGGTCTACAACATTAAACAGTGTGGGTAATGCTGATGCATTCGTCGCCAAGTATAATACGAGTGGTACAGTTCAATGGGCTAGGAGTATAGGTGGAACGTACACTGATACTGGCCAAGCTATCGCAACGGATAGTGATGGGAATGTGTATGTGACTGGAATATACTCCGATAGTGTCACTATCGGGTCTACAACATTAAACAGTGTGGGGTTCCGAGATGATGTATTTGTCGTCAAGTATGATACGAGTGGTACAGTTCAATGGGCTACGAGTATAGGTGGAGCGGACCACGATTATGGATATGGTATCGCAACGGATAGTAATGGGAATGTGTATGTGGTTGGAGAGTACAGTGGTACTGCGACTTTCGCACCTGGTACGACCTTAACCAGTGTAGGTGGTAGTGATGCATTCGTCGTCAAGTATTCCCCCCCAAGTATACTTCATATAAACACAGGATTAGAAGTGGGTACGGCGAACCTCTTCGTGAATACTCAAACCTCTAGGGTTGGTATCGGAACGACATCACCCGACGCTAATCTTCATGTTACTGGAAACACTTTCGTCAGTACGGATCTTGCTTTAGGTGGTACTCTAACGATGGGAAATGTTCTCGTCGAGGCACTACACGAACTCTCAGCTATCACAGCTACCGGGAACGTCACACCGCACGTTATAGAATTCACTAACCCTACGACAGGGCTGGTCACCACAGGTAACGTCGGTATCAAAACGTCGACTCCGTTACAAACCTTGGAGGTAAACGGTAGTGTTGGTATTAAACATGATGGGGTTGGTGGATACACGTTTCACACAAGTACCGGTGCTATGAGAGCTGGTATTCATTCCAGCGCTGGTAACCATATTCTATTCAAGGCTGGTGCTAATAATGAAAGAATGCGTCTGCTCGCTAGTGGAGAACTTGGGATCGGAACGTCTACACCTTCCAAGCCGTTAACCGTCGATGGAGATGTACATATTCCGTCGGGTTCGGATGCCAATTCCGGTTCGTTCCCCCAAAATTCAGTAACTCGTAGTATATACTTCGGGGGAATATCTCAATCCGGTTCAATGTATCAGTCTAAGACGGCGATCGTTTCAGCACCCTGGACACAATATGGCGGTACACAAAGTTGGGGTAGACACGGTTTGCATTTTTGCGTTGATAGCGTCGCTGATAATGGTAATGTCGAACTGGGTCAAACAAAGATGTGTATCAATTATCTGGGTAACGTTGGAATAGGTTCGTGGAGTACATCCAATCCGTTACCACAAACCATGGCATCTGTTCATGGAGGTAGAGTTCTTGAAGGTCGTGATGCATCGGGGTTCGAGTTTATGGCCGCTTCGAGTGATACGACTAATGCAAATGGTCAATTTAATGGTGCATTTTTAATTAAAAATATGGATACAGATGGTTCAGAGCCGCATTATGTTGGTATGGCTGGTAGGGGAAATTCTACTAATGGTAGCATGGACCTTTTATTTTATTCTGGACGCGACAATTACGAAAATAATACACCCCAGATGGTTATTGACCCGGATGGTAATGTTGGTATCGGAACGTCTACACCTGGGTACACTCTAGATGTCACAGGGGATATCAATTTTACAGGTAACCTCATACAAAATGGTTCGGCATACGGTTCATCTCCATGGACAACTACGGGGAATGATATTTCCTACACGACTGGTCGGGTTGGTGTAGGAACGATATCACCCGATGCAAACCTCCACGTCGAGGGTAACGTTTATATGTCATCGAACCTCGAAGTTGGTGGAGCGACTATATCAAGAACAGTATCCTACGATGTACCATCTGTCTCATGGGCTACGAGTATAGGTGGAACGAACTCCGATTATGGATATGGTATCGCTACGGATAGTAATGGGAATGTGTATGTGATTGGAAAATACTCCGGTACTGTCACTATCGGGTCTACAACATTAAACAGTGCGGGTTCTTCTGATGCATTCGTCGCCAAGTATGACACAAGTGGTACAGTTCAATGGGCTAAGAGTATAGGTGGAACGAGCTCTGATGCTGGCCAAGCTATCGCAACGGATAGTAATGGGAATGTGTATGTGATTGGATTCTACAATAATACTGCGACTTTCGCACCTGGTACGACCTTAACGACTGCGGGTTATACTGATACATTCGTCGCCAAGTATGACACAAGTGGTACAGTTCAATGGGCTGAGAGTATAGGTGGAACGTACTTCGATTATGGCCAAGCTATCGCAACGGATAGTGCAGGGAATGTGTATGTGACTGGATACTACAACGGTAGTGTCACTATCGGAACAATAACATTAACCAGTGCTGGTTCTAATGATATATTCGTCGCCAAGTATAATACGAGTGGTACAGTTCAATGGGCTAAGAGTATAGGCGGAACGGACACCGATTATGGATATGGTATCGCTACGGATAGTAATGGGAATGTGTATGTGATTGGATTCTACGATAATACTGTGACTTTCGCACCTGGTACGACCTTAAACAGTACGGGTGGTGATGATGCATTCGTCGCCAAGTATGACACAAGTGGTACAGTTCAATGGGCTAAGAGTATAGGTGGAACGAGCTCTGACAACGGACGTGGTATCGCTACGGATAGTAATGGGAATGTGTATGTGACTGGAAAATACAGTACTACTGCGACTTTCGCACCTGGTACGACCTTAACCAGTGTGGGTTCTTCTGATGCATTCGTCGCCAAGTATAACACAAGTGGTACAGTTCAATGGGCTATGAGTATAGGTGGAACGAGCTCCGATTATGGCCAAGCTATCGCAACGGATAGTGCAGGGAATGTGTATGTGACTGGATACTACTCCGGTAGTGTCACTATCGGGTCTACAACATTAAACAGTGCTGGTTCTACTGATGCATTTGTCGCCAAGTATAACACAAGTGGTACAGTTCAATGGGCTATGAGTATAGGTGGAACGAGCCCCGATTATGGATATGGTATCGCTACGGATAGTGGTGGGAATGTGTATGTGACTGGATACTACCGTGGTAGTGTCACTATCGGGTCTACAACATTAAATAGTGTTGGGGGTTCTAATGATACATTCGTCGTCAAGTATTCCCCCCCAATTGCACTTCATATAAACAAAAGTGTAGACGTTACGGGGGATATCAATTTTACGGGTAACCTCACACAAAACGGTTCGGCTTACGGTGGTGGAGGTAGTGGTTCATCTCTATGGACAGAATCGAGTGGGGATATTCAAAGAAGCTCCGGAAACGTGGAGGTCGGTGTTGCCAATCTCTTCGTGAATACGACAACTAGTAGGGTTGGTGTCGGGACAGTGAGTCCGAGTGTAGAACTTCATGTATCTGGAACCGGGGCAATAATCGTGCCGAGTGGTACGACTGCAGAGAGACCTGCTACGGGGGTTACGGGTATGATCCGATTTAACAACACAACGTATAAATACGAAGGGTGGGGGATGATTAGTTGGGTAGATCTTAGTATAGCCGATCCTCCCGGACTTTATTCATTTACTTCACATACGTTTACATCATGTGGCGGTGATTCGAGATACGGTCCTCAGCTCAGTGATGCTTTAGCCACTTATGGTAACATAAGTCCATGGAATGATATAAATCTTTTCAATATCGCAATACGTGGGTTCCAATTATGGACGGTTCCCGAAACCGGGACGTATCGAATAACCGCGAGGGGTGCGAGAGGGGGTGAGGAATCGTCATCTGCAGGGTCGTATAATAACACACCCGGTAGCGGTGGAGCGGTGCGTGCCGATATTGCCCTGACTGTGAATACACAGGTCGTCTTTATCGTAGGACAAACTCCGCCTCAATCAACGGGTAATTATAGATCTGGTAGCGGTGGCGGTGCTACGTGGGTTCTTAAACCTGGGGGTGGATATACGAATAATAATGATGTGTATATGGTCGCAGGTGGAGGTGGTGGTGCTGGGCCCCGACACTATAATTCCGGAACAGCGGGTCATGCAGATGCATCGTCACAGGGTACGTTAGGTGGGGGTGGTACAACTCACTGGAACAGTAACGGTGGTGGAGCTGGCTGGACCTCAGATGGTTATCCCAATGGATTTCGGGGTGGTGTGCGACCAGCGGGTGGAGCCATGGGTGGTACAGGGACGACACATGGGGGTTTCGGTGGTGGTGGGTCCGAATCCGGAGACTCGGCTGGTGGAGGAGCGGGTGCGAAGGGTGGACGCGCAGCTCTTCGATACGATTCTACAGGCAGTGACACGGCAAGAGGTGGTACATCGTATATCACGACGAATGCGACGAATCGGACTTTCTTGGGTAATCACGGTTTAACTAATAATGGTAACGTTTACGTCGAATTACTTCCATAAAATCTTACTATATACTAAATGCTTGCCCAAGTATTGGAAGTGATGTGTCCAGATGTGCCGTATACGTCTAACGGTACATGGGAAAGTGTCATATTTAATGATGGAAACTTTTACAAACCAACCGACGAAATGTACGAATTGACGCTTTATCAGTTGACACATACCGAAGCTATTACAAAAATGCGAGAACAGCGAGACACTTTACTCGACAAGAGCGATAAATACATGACTCGCGATTACCCTCACAGACTTGAGTCGGATGTTCAAAATTGGATGACATATCGCCAGACTCTTCGGGATCTTCCGAGTACAGCCCGACCCATGTTAGATGAAGACGGTAAACTCGCGAACATAGAGTGGCCCACCCCTCCTCGATAAATTTTCCTCCAAAGTGCCTCCCACTTTGTAAGAAAAAACCTTCTACATAGTAGACATGGCTGCGAATGGTATCCTAAACTTTCGAGGGGCGAATAAAACTACATTCGTCGGTGCCTCGTCAAAC
>Ga0316202_10000916_pt1 | contig 26459 bp, 24 predicted proteins | sample 3monrhotite_MG_FD_204934 | JGI IMG/M metagenome (GOLD analysis project Ga0316202, IMG submission 204934) | Microbial mat bacterial communities from mineral coupon in-situ incubated in ocean water Damariscotta River, Maine, United States -... | ecosystem: Environmental > Aquatic > Marine >... | reverse complement strand
GCGATCATTCCTACAGGTCTGTCTTTGTACTCAATAATAAAATTAAGTTCGTTGGTTTTAAGCTTTGCGGCTATCCATGAACGCTGTGCCTCAACTGTCGAGGCACCACGCTGTAAAAACTTGGCTCGCTCGCTATTTCTCCATGTGAAAGTCAATTCTGCGTCATCAATAGTAATTGGTCTTAACGTCGCGATATCGCCCTTCAACTTCATAGAAACGTCGTCCCTTCTTTCGGATTATTATTTCATCTCATCTTTTTAAAACGGTTTGTGTGCAGATCACCTTCATTTGCTATTTCATATTTAACCGGCACTTTATATTTGGCCATTCTGCCCATACAGAATTTACGCAGACGCTCTGCCAATTGAAATCGATCCTCTGGCTCATCAAGGGAGACCCTCGCTTTAACAACATGACCCATGACAGGATGTGATACACCAACGACTGTTACCTCGCTGACATTATCTGCGCTCAGCAGGATGTTTTCAATTTCGGCGGGAAAAACCTTTTGGCCGCCAATATTTATCATCTCCGACTTGCGCCCAAGAATACGCATGTATTCACCGCGCACCTCTACATGGTCCCCGGTACACATCCAGCCATCTTCATCAATTGGGCTGGGAGCATTTAAATAACCGACCATGTTTGCCTCTGACCTGATCCACAAAACATTCTCAACAATCCGAGTTTCGAACCCATCTCCGCCGATTTTAACCCAAACAGAGTCGTCACTTTCAGATCGGGAACGCAACACCCCCAACTCTGACAGTCCATACGTCTGCTTTAATCGGGCGTTAGGGAAAATATCCTTTACCTTCGTTAGGGTGGCCGCCGGCATAACCTCCGTGCCGTAGGTAATCAACTCAACTGAAGAGAGATCGAAGTTCATGTAACAACGTGAAGCAATAAGTAGATTTATAAAAGTAGGTGTTGTTGGCAACAAGGTGGCCTTTGATTGTTCAATTGCGCGGCAAACACTTTCAGGACTGCGATCAGGCAAACAGACACCTGTTCCACCATAAGCAAAAGTGGAGAGAAGGGTATTGAATCCTCCAAAATGGTCCAGCATAAGAAAAAGTAGAGTCCCCCACCCCTGTCTCTCATCTATAAATTTCCGCATAACTCTCTCACAGTCCTGCAGAATACCTTTAGGTTTCCCGGTGGAACCCGAGGTGAAGACGATAAGTCCCGACACCTCTCTTTCAAGAAAAGAAGTTACGAGTTCATTACTAACTGGATTCTCACATTCTTCAAATTCCCAAGTATCCTCAGGTGAAAAACGAAACAATTTTTCAACACCAGCTATTTCGATAAATTCAGGCAATTCGTGTTCAATGGCGGAGGTAAAAGGGACAAGAACCGCTCTTGCTTCCATCAGTGCAAAAATCAAGGCGCAGACTTGTGGTGAATACTCTGCTACGAACCCGACAACAGACCCCGGTCGAATACGGTATGAAGGCAGACGATTGGACCATGCGTCGACTAACTTCATAAAATCTAAATAACAATAAGTATTATTTCCCCAGAAGAGCGCAGGATCAACGTCCTTTGCGCGCATTCTTTCAATTATGGTCTGTATCGCGTTCATAAAACCTCTGAATCAAAATTTAATCAACATGGAACCCCAAGACAATCCGACACCGAACCCAGAAATGAGGACCGTCGATCCAGACGAGACCCTTCCCAACTGGATCGCATTTTTTAAGGCTACGGGGACGGAAGTTGAAACCAGGTTCCCCGTATCGGCTAGGTCGACAAAAACCTTGTCTGAATCTATTTTTAAGGCTTTAACTAGTGAATCAAGGGTCAATTTACTCGCTTGATGAAAAACAAATTGATCAACAGTATTCACATCCAGTGAATTTCTAGCGAGCAATGACTTGATTTGCTTCGGAACAGTCGACTGAATAAAACTCCAAACGCCAAGACCATCCATGTAGATATCTTCTTCACTTCTGATGTTCCCACTCATATCTGCTTTTTCTATAGCAGTTTCAGCGCAAGAAGGGTTTCTGCTACCACCAGCCGGTATATAAAATTTCTTATGGTGCTTACCTGAGGTGGCAAGCATTAGATCGAAGATGCCAGCACCATTGTCTGAAGCGGTGATTAGCGAGACTGATGCACCGTCGCCAAAAAGAACACGAGCAGAACGGTCTTTTTTATTAATGAATTTTGAATAGGTGTCTCCAGTGGCAAGGAGTACCTTGTGGGCAGTCCCTGATAATATCAATGAACGTGCAATCGTAAGGCCGTAAATATAACCTGAACAAGCAAGATTAAAATCAAAAGCTAGGACTTCTTCCTTAAGGTCGAGATACTCATGGAGAAGAAATGCGTTCGACGGCATAATGTAGTCGGGCGATTGTGTACAGAAAATGACCGCATCGATATCGTTTTTATCATGTTTTCCTGATGCGAACAATTTATCAGCGGCCTTCGCTGCAAGATCAAATGCCGTCTCTCCATCTGCTGCGATATGCCTCTGCACTACCCCTGATCTGATCTCTACATTTCTCATGTCCCAATCAGGGTTCTCTTCATGGAGATCGGCATTTGTAATGATTTTTTCGGGGAGATAGAATTCAATATCTGAAATTTTGACGTTCATAGACCCTCGTTATAATGCACTTGGTTCAAAGCTGGCTAAAATTGTTATAAATAGGAGGCGTCATCTCTGCTTCTCGCCACCATGCCTTTGCTTGACCGACAGTCCAAGGTTTGCCATGTCCTGGAAACATCAAGACGTCATCTCTCAATTGATTCAACAACTCTCTAACAGATCCTGATATCTCTTCTGCACAGCTTCCAGGCAAATCCGTTCGACCCACATGGCTGTGCAAAAGTGTGTCCCCTGTCATAGCAAAATCATCAAAAAGGTAACAGACGCTCCCCTTTGTGTGCCCAGGAGTGTGGATTGACAACAAAGCAGGTTCTTCACTAGGTAAACACAGTTCGTCAAAAGGCTGAAAACGTGAAACAGGGGATATCTTCTTGCTTGCAAAGCTGAGGGCATACATCGGGGCATGCATTAAGAGTCTGACATCCTGTTTGTGCAGTTCGCATGTGACATCGAAATATTCTGACGCCTGAGCAGCGGCTCCGACATGGTCATGATGCGGGTGCGTCAGAAGTATCCGAGAGACCTTGCCGCCATCGTTCTGGATGTGCTGAATGAGCAGGTCTGCACTGTCCCCCGGATCAATAATGATTGTATTAAATGAGGACCGATGGGTGACGATGTAGGTATTCTGCTTCCATTTTTCACCTGTGACAATGCACGATACGTTACACTCGTCTTGAGCATACCTAAACAATGTTTGTTGCCCAATCAGCATACTAACCCCATATGAATAACCTGCCCGGTCACACATCTACTTTCAGGATTTGTAAAAAAGGCCACGATGTTACAAACCTCATCTATCGTTACCATGCGCTTTATGGTCAACTTGCTCAACGCCCGCTCAATGATTACCTCTCCAAGAACTTCCACAGCATCTGTCATTAACATGGAAGGTGCGATGACATTACAGGTAATGCCAGCCGGCGCAAGCTCCTTTGCCATGATCTTCGTCATCTCGACGATGGCAGATTTAGACGCCGAATAGGCAGATGTACCTTCCTCGTGCAAACCAACGGCCATAGAGGATGTGGTTATAATCCTCCCGGACTGCTGAAGCAACATTAACTTCGACACCTCACGACAGACATAAAAGCTTCCGGCAATATTAACCTGTAAAAGGTCGGTAAGAATTGTACCGGGGGTCATAGACATCAGAAGATTTGCCGGCGCATAACCCGCGTTGCACACCAGTACGTCAATCCGCTTGAAACATTTCTTTATTGACCTGACCCATCCACGAACCTGATCTTCGATACCTACATCAACAACTGAATGGACATAATTTTGATGTTTGATCGTTGACTCACCACGACTGCATCCAGCGACACAATACCCGTTGGCTAAAAAATATTTGGCTACGCCATTGCCTATGCCTTTACTAGTACCGGTAACCACCATTACGGGTTGTGTTTGCTCCGAATGTTCCACAGTTACTCCGTAATTTTTGCAACATACTGGGCTAGAGTCCCTACAGAGAGAAAGGATTGCTCAGTATTGAAATCGTGAATGTCAGTCAGAATCAGATAGTGCTCTTGGTTCGCCTTATCACTCACCCGTTCTTCAAGGTCAGATATGAACGTGACAAACCCTAGTGAATCCAAAGATGAACCAGACCCAAGAATGACGGTATCAGAGTTTACGATAATAGCATCTTCTAGCATTCCGGAGCGCTGCATACTATCAAAAGTCTCCTGCATTAACTGTAGTGCACTTTGAGTGTCCATCTAATAATCTCCTTTATCCAACTATAAGTAACAGATGAGAAAATCATCTATCAGAATCGTCTTAACGGCAAAGAACAGTCACTCACTGCAGCGTAAGAAGTAAGATCCTGTATGAAGGTACGCGTAGCTTCCAACAGGGAGTAGGTATCAACCATATTGGTCTGGACAAATTCACCGGGCCCATCGATAGTGGAAGACTAGGGGACGTTGTTGACAAATCCACAAACTCCCCCCCTTTTCCCCCTAATGTGGAAGACTAGGGAAGACCAGGGGACGTTGTTGACAAATCCACAAACTCCCCCCTTTTCCCCCTAATGGACGCCGGTCTGAAGTAAATAGGAATCTCAGACATTCGGTTAAAATTCAATCTTCCCGTACCTGCCAGCCCTTGGCATGAACCTCAGTGTCAACCCTATGCGCTGAAAGATCGGCAGTAACGGCATCAATTTTGAGGTTCAGGGTGTCAATCTTAAAATCAACCAAATCAAAGCGTTCATCAGTCTTACGGCCAAGGTTTTGAATTTCACTGCGGAGAACTTGGTGACCTTCCACTACAAGATCAAGCTTGTGCTGAAAGTCCTCTGCAAATACACCAACTACACGCGTCATCATGGCTTCAATCTGTTTTAAATCCTGTTCTTCCATAGAGAACTATCCCCCTTTTAGCTAAATCATTTTCGCATCGTTAAAAAGCAGACAACACCCTCTGATCATGGCCAAGATTTGTCGTTGGGCGTTAAAGTCAGAATCACATTTAGCCGCTATCAGAACCTCTGAGGGGGACAGGCACCTTTTAATGAGCCTATAGTTAAACAAATTAGACTTTTAAGTTGCACTATAAAATCTAATTTCCACCAAGCTAAACCCTCCATACAGAAGGTTTCTGACCTTCTATAATGGCTTACTTATGTATATCCCACCTCGCCAGTCAAAAACTGTCTCTCGTCCGCTCGCTTGGCTCTTTCGAGCACACAAAAAACGCTGGGAGAACCTTGCTTTCTCATTGATTTACCTGGGCACCGATTAAGGCTTCGGCTTTTTTCTTCACCTTAAAATATATTTCTTTAATAATATCTTTATGGTTCAAAATATTATTAATTGCCTGGGTCATTTCTTCCGGTTCATCGTCGTATTGATGAGAAATATCGTTTCTTATCTGGCGCAAATTCATCCATTCTTTAGCGCTTGTTATGAACCCGAATTTTTCCAGCTTGTTCAACATATCTATGAATGGCACTGGCGTATCACTAGGCTCAAACTCCTGCACAAACAGTCGAAACAGTTTATCGCCCAAAGTGTCTTGCAGCTTTGCAAACCTGAAAAGATACTGATCAATATCACGAACCTCGTCTTTTGACAGCTTGCTATAGCGGTCTACCGACAACGGAAGCAACGGGAAAATGTCGTCATACGCCTCTTCAACCCGCTGTAAATGCTTATCACACTGATTCAAATACCTGCTTATTTTGATTTTTGTTAAATGCAATTCGATCCCTTTTTTCGCTTCACGTTCAATCATCCGGTCCGCTGATACGGGGAAAACAATATCGATTTTTTGTTCACCGATCACTACCTTCAGTTTCGTAAGAAAATCAATTTTTTTCTCAAGCTTATCCGCAGCCTCATAGTCAATAAAAAGGTCAATATCTCCACCTTTTGCAGAATCATCCGCCCTGCTACCAAAAAGATAGATTTTATGATTCAGACCAAAAACTGCGTTTTTTATGCTAACAATACTTTCCAGCTCAAATTGGGATAATCTCATATCGAAAAAAAGAGTGCTACTCCCCCGGTATTTCGAGATAGAACGTGTATGCTCTTAACAACATTCATAGCAAGAACCTTTCTTTTAGATTAAACCAAATCTTGTTACTGTTGTCTTTCTCAGCGACCTCTGTGAGAGACGGCTTTTAAAATTTGGTTAAAACTCTGGATATTTAACTCTCCCTGACCCGATAAACCCCATGATGCGCTTCGGTGTCGGCGCGGTGTGCTTTATGAAACGTCTGAGGGGGACAGGCACCAATCCCCGGCTTTACACTCAACTTTCATCGACCACAATTTCTCATTTTGGGAGGGAACAGGGTCAGGCTTGCAATCTTACAAACTATCGCCCACAACCCCAAACACAATCCTTATCACCCAATTTCCCGATACTCAAACCCCGCTTCAACACTGAAAAAGGGGACACTGAAAAAGGGGACAGATTTATTTTCCTGCACCTGGACCAGAAAACGTAATTTAGCTGCCAGTCTTTGCTCAACCGAACGATTAAACCCGATGACATAGAGATCGATATCCCCTCCACTCAAGCTGTCATCGACACGTGAACCAAACAGTACCAAATGTGATTCTGAACCAAAAATTTCGTCCGCAGTGCTTTTCAAGACTTCAATTTGGTGCTGAGTCAAACGCATTGATTTGCCTAATTCATTCCGCTTACGCGCTATGAGAATAATGCTGCCGATACCATTCAACAAAGCGCCCAACCCCAACCTCGATGGAGGTCTCAGGCTTAAACCCGACATCACGAACCAGATCATCAATGTCTGCGTAGGTTGCAGGGACATCACCGGGCTGGATAGGAAGAAACACTTTATCTGCTGTCTTGCCGAGCGCTTTTTCGATAGTCTCAATCAGATGCATCAACTCAACCGGATTGTTGTTGCCAATATTGTAGATGCGATAAGGCGCCAAGCTTGTTGCCGAATCTGGCTGCTTGCCGCTCCAGTCCGGGTTGGGTGCGGCAACCCGATCAAGCACCCGTACCACTCCTTCAACAATATCATTGATGTAGGTAAAGTCGCGTTGCATCTTCCCCTGATTGAAAACCTTGATCGGCTTCCCTTCAAGAATCGCCTTGGTAAAGAGGAACATCGCCATATCCGGGCGCCCCCAGGGACCATAGACGGTGAAGAAGCGCAGGCCTGTGGTGGGCAGACGGTAAAGATGACTGTAGGTGTGGGCCATCAGCTCGTTGGCCTTTTTAGTCGCAGCGTACAGAGAGACCGGATGGTCAACGTTGTGATGCACCGAAAACGGCATACTTGTATTGGCCCCGTAAACCGAAGACGATGAGGCGTAGACGAGGTGCTGAATCTGGTGGTGACGGCAACCCTCAAGGATATTACAGAACCCAACCAGGTTGGCATCAATATAGGCTTGCGGATTCTCCAGGGAGTAGCGCACCCCAGCCTGAGCGGCCAGATGAACGACACGCTCAAATCCCTCAGAAGAAAATAAGTTCTCCAATCCAACCCGATCTACTATGTCCAGCTTTTGAAAACGGAAGCCAGCAAAGGATTTTAACTGGTCAAGCCGAGCCAATTTGAGACTGGGATCATAATAATCGTTCAGATTGTCGATACCGATAACAGTATCGCCCCGTTCACACAGATAGCGGGAAACATGATAACCGATAAAACCGGCAGCACCAGTCACTAAAACTTTCACATCCTGCTCCATTAAAAAAGGTCGAGGAAGGGGCAAATCCCCTCCCCCGACCAGCGCGATAACGGTATGGCTCTATTTACTTTTGAGCTTCTACGACCTCAACTGTAATTTGATCAGCTAGCTTGGCAAAGGTCTTCTCACCGACACCCTTAACCTCAATAAGCTCTTCAATAGCCTTGAATTCACCATGGTTCTGACGATATTCAATGATACTGTTTGCTGTTTTCTCACCGACCCCTTTCAGGGTTACGAGTTCGGCCACACTGGCCTTGTTGATATTGATCTTTTGCGAAGCAAAAACTGCCTGCGCCGAAGCACAAAGCATGACCAGCAACAAGCAGACACAAAACGATTTAAACATAGATTTCTTCATTGTTACCCCACCTCCTGATATATTGGCCCATTAAGGGCGCCTCAACGGTTACCAACGAACCGCTATCGCACCATCCCCCTCCACCGAATAACATTCGGCAAGCTTGCTGAAAGTATCATCGAAAGTAACAATTGTGAAGAAAAAACCTAAAAAGACCCCCAATAAATTGGCCTCAGCGACTGAGACTCACTCGACAGCAACTTGCGGGGCTGCCTATGCCATAAGAGCCTCCTGAATCGGATAATATCGTTACCAGCTTGAGAGAATTTTAAAATCGGGTTAAATTGCACCACTGCTATCCTTCCCTGAACGAGAGAGATGAGTCCTAAATGGCCAACCACCCCAACATTCTGATCCTCGGAGCGAGCAGCCTTATTGCCCCCTGGCTGGTGAAACGTCTGACTCAAAACGGCTTCGGCGGCCAGTGCTACAGCCGAACAAACATCGGGTACAATCCGGGGAACAGCTTTACATGGCAAGAATTTGATACCAACAAAACAGATCGTTTCCGCCCCCAGCCCCAATCAATCATTATCAGTCTGCTCCCGCTCTCGCTGCTCCCCTCCCTTCTTCCACAAATCCAGGATTGCAGGCATCTGATCGCCTTCAGCACAACCAGCATCTTCAGTAAACAGGACAGCCCTGCCTCTTCAGAACGTAAATTGATTCAGAAGATAATGAGTGCCGAAGAGCAGGTCATAGAATTCTGCAACAAAAATCAGACCCCCTGGACACTGTTACGTCCGACCCTGATTTATGATGGCCAGTCTGATAAAAACGTAACTGCCATCGCCAACTTCATAAAAAGATGGCACATCCTTCCAATAATTCATCCAGCAGATGGCTTGCGGCAACCTGTCCATGCCGACGACCTGGCCATTGCAGTAACTACCGCAGTGAACAACCCAAACAGCTTCAAACACGCCTTCAATCTTGGTGGGGGGGAAATCTTAAGTTATAGGGAGATGGTATTAAGAATTTTCGAGGCAACAAAGCAAAGCCCACGGATAATAAGCTTACCCTCAGGACTGTTCAAGCTCATTTGTAGATATTCAAAGGAGGGATCCGCACCTCAAAACAGGTCGGCAATGTTCATGCGAATGAATCAGGATTTGGTATTTGACTGGTCTGAGGCTCGAGATACTCTGAGTTACTCTCCCCGCTCTTTTCAGCCTCAGTTCCGTTAAAAGAATATGAGACTGGCCCAGCAGCGCGCTCAGGGGCAACAGAAGCTTTATTTATCCGCCTAAAAGATCGAAGCGGTGCAAACACCAACTCCTTCAGCGCAATCGCAACAAATCGCAGTGTGATACAGAAATTCACAAAACCGATAAATCCAGGAGGATATACACCCGAAAAATGAAGCTTAAAATATCGCTTAAAGCCTATCGTTTTATGCCATTCAACAAAGGTGCGCGATACTTCACTAGTCCCCAAGGCATGAACAAAGGAGACATTAGGAACATAGTAGATCTTGCCACCTGCCTTTCGAAAACGCAGACAAAATTCGACATCCTCAACATGCAAGAAAAAACTCTCATCCATCCCACCGATAGCTTCGTATCGTAATCGCGGTAACATTAGACAGGCCCCGCTTGCCACCGGAATCTCAGCGACCTCCATAGGGCAAGCCAGATGGCTATGGTTAAAACGCTTAAAATAGGGATGATTTGGGGCAATTTTATACAGACGCAAACCCTCAACAAACGCAATCCAGGGCGTGAGTATCTCGCGTCTACAGCCTTGTTGTTCAGAGCGATCAGGGTTGACCAAACGCGGGCTGAGCATCCAGTCCCCCTCAATCCCTGAGGCAGCTTTAAGCAGGGCAGTTATCCCATTCCCTGGCACAACACAATCGGGGTTTAGCAACATCAGGATCTCTCCAGTCGCATGCTTCACCCCTAAATTACAACCTCGAGCAAACCCTATATTCCCATGGCCCGTCAGCAGCATAAACCGCGGGTCAGAACCAAACCGACGAGAAAGTTCATTCAGATCTGACTCAGAGTTGCCATTATCCACGACGATAACTTGGCAGATTTTTGATTGATGTAACGCTGAGGAGACAGCGTGGAAAAGGATATTGCCGGTGTGGTAACTAACTAAGACAGCAGAAACAGAACACATAAATCCCCCAAATGACCAATTTTAAACATTAAACTAAAAATAAACATATAAAGCCATACCCATCAAGCCTATTAGTTGGGAGCCAACAATAGCAATATATGACTATTCATCAATGATACCACACCCATCAAAACGCGCACTCCAAGAGTTTTCAATTCTAAATGTCTGCACTTCTTCGGAATTAAATTCATGAACCAATGCAGCTCTCACCATCCCTACGAAATCAGAATATGTATCCGCAATAAAAACGCCCGATTGATTGTCACGCATAGCCATCTCGCCAAAACGGGTTGAAATTACAGGTAATCCAAGAGACATATATTCATAGTACTTTATCGGGTCAACAGAAGCAGTAAGATCATTTATGCAAAAAGGGATTAAACCGGCATTGAACTCTTTCATGGCAATTAAAGCAGTTTCATGATCACACGGCGGTAACAATTCAATATTCTTGGGTAAAGGTTCTTCTGGCAATACATATACGGGACCAACCAAGCGAATCTTTGCCAAAGGTAGTTCATTGGCCAGCTTAAGAACGAGGGTCCAATCAAACCATTGACCGATCGTACCAACATAACCTAGTACAGGAATCCTAGATTTTTTTTGTATGTCTCCAATTTCCGGCAATAGGTCAACGGCACAAGCATTGTGTACAACTGACATTTTTTCAGAGAATGAAGCAAATCGATGAGCCAATGTGGTAGACGAAACTATAAGACGAGAAACCGCAGAAACGATCCTCTCTTCGCGCTGTCGCATTGCCGACCTTGACAAACCAGTGTAAAACGCGGGGAAATCATCCATAACATCATAAAAAGAATGTTCATCAGGATGTCGACGAAGTACCTGTAAGGCCAACTCCGATGGCTTACCAATGCCAATCAAAACCTCCCCCCCTGACAAAAACTGCCTGATCACCTTAAACACATTGCACCACAACAATCCATTTACCGCCCCACTGCCCGGCAAGGGCTCAACAGGCAACGAACGGGGACAAATTAAGTTCAACCAGGCCGGTTTGGATTTCGCGATCTCAAGCGCGGGCTTTATCCCCTTCCCTCTTATGCGGCGTAAATCTTCCAGCGCTGGCAAGCGCGTAGGATATGGATCTACCCAAAGAACTTCAGCTTGATATTTAAAATGAAACCACTCAACAAACTTATGCGGCCGCTGGGCAAAACTTGCCCAAGGAACTGGGGATAGATAAACCAGCCTCATCAACAGGAAAAGTGCTCTTTCAGCACCCCAACAATGCGCTCAGTAGCAAGCCCATCACCATAGGGGGAAACTCCACGAGCCATCGCCTGGTATGCTGACTCATCATCCAGCAACCTCTGTGCTTCCTCAACAATTCTGTCGCATTCTGAGCCAACAAGCATGACTACGCCCATATCCACAGCCTCCGGCCGTTCAGTTTCTTCACGCAAAACCAATACTGGCTTACCCAACGCTGGCGCCTCTTCTTGAACACCCCCTGAGTCACTAATAATGAGGTAAGAGCGTTTCATGGCAGCAACAAAAGGTGCGTAGTCCAGAGGTTCACACAAAATGATATTGCTGCGACCCGCAAGCATTTTGTGGGCTACGTCCTTCACGTTTGGATTGGGATGTACGGGGTACAAGAACTGGACATCAGGGTTGTCCGTAGCAAGGGCATACAGTGCACGGCAAATATTGCGAAAAGGTTCACCAAAATTCTCTCGACGGTGAGAGGTAATAAGGACAAGCCTTTTCGCTGGATCTAGGTCAATGCCAAGGTCCAAATCCCGAGCTGCTGTCATCAGCAAGGCATCTATCACAGTATTTCCTGTTACTATGATATCCGCATCAGAAATCCCTTCACGGAGCAGGTTCTGACGAGAACCCTCTGTTGGTGCGAAATGCCAACGAGCTAATTTTCCAGCGATCACGCGATTCGCCTCTTCCGGGAAAGGATTCTGCATATCCCAGGTACGCAAACCGGCTTCAACATGTCCGATGGGGATTCGGTGGTAAAAACAGGCCAGTGCCACTGTCATAACCGTAGTGGTATCCCCCTGCACCAGAACAACGTCTGGTTTCTCTGATAAAAGAACATCATCCATTTCAAGCAACAGCCGGGCAGTTAATGTCGCTAGTGCCTGGTTGGGGCGCATAATATCCAAATCAATGTCAGGCACGATCTTGAAAAATCTCAACACTTGATCCAGCATATGACGGTGTTGTGCAGTAGCCAATACACGAACGTCAGCCCAAGGTTCATTTTTCAAGGCTAGAATAACCGGAGCCATTTTAATTGCTTCGGGACGAGTCCCTACCACACAGAGTATTTTTCTGCTCTTTTTCTGCAACCTACCCACCTCATCATTATAAATCGTCAGAATCAATCCACATCAGGTGCCAGTTAGTTTCTGAATTAACTAAAGCCCTATCAAGAGAAGGATTTAGTTGCTTTAGAATAAAAGAAAACTTCAAAGGTGTTTTAACAAATCCGCCCTTGACCAACTTATAGCCCTTAGCCCATGTCTTACTTATCATCATTGCGATTGTTTCAGCTTTCACCTCTCTTGCAACCTCATCAATCTTCTTATACAAAAACGCTAAACAGTCTGACTGTGAATCTAAAACCATCATATCGAGCACAGCAAGGGTCGGGATCCCCTTAAGATCAGTTCTCCTAACTATGGCAATCGCCACAATTTCCCCACGATCTTCAATCACGATAAACCTATATTCTGAACCAGGGGCACCTGTTCTCCATTTAATAAAATCTTGAGATTTTCTTAAGGATATTTTTTTATTTTTTCTCCATGAATTAAAGAAGGAATCGTATTTTTCAATATTTATAAACTCTGCCCGAGTCAAGACTTTACATTCATACAGCCCCTTACTGCCAAACAATAGACCGAGCATCCCGTGATATTGTGAAATCATGAAATCAATTAACGGTGATATAAAACCGATTTTTTTCGTCTCCAAAAGGGCTTTTGATTTCAAAACTTTTAAATAGATTGGCAATTCAAACAAAATTTCCCACTTCACCTTCAAATGACCAGGAATGACCTCGGGCCTAATAGGGTATCCTGTTGTGAAATCAACCCCCTGCGTACCCAAATCCTCAGTAGAATGGTGACCAAGGTTCACAAACACACCTTTGCCCCGCATTGAGGGGCTTGTCATGACATCACATACCATTCCACAGGTCATTAATTCTTCACCGACATAATACTGATAGGGGATCGCAGCATAATATCCAACCAGATTTCCATTAAAATATGCACCATACTCAAATGAAGCTTTATTCCCAGCAGGGAATGATTGAAATTTCCAGGAATAATGCTGAACACTCTCAACAGATGTCCCTATTGTTTCTGGAAAACTTTCACGAAAAAGTTCCCGCTGTGAATCAATTTCCTCTTCATATTTAAAAAGTCGGAAATCGAGTTCCTTCATAAATACAGTCCACCATTTATATGAAGAACCTGGCCAGTCATATACGCCCCTTCATCACTTAGAAGATACCGAATCAATCCACCAAGCTCACTCACCTTCCCAAACCGGTGTTGCGGAATTTCCTCTTTCAACTGCTCCCTAATCTCTACAGGGATATCATAGACTAGCCCACCGTCAAAATATCCCAAAGCAAGCGCATTAACAGTTATGTTCTTATTGACAAGCTCCAACGCAAGTGATCTTGTCAAACCGGCAATACCTGCCTTTGCCGCACAATAATGTGACGCACCTGCTACCCCCTTAAATCCAACTATACTGGAGAAGTTTATTATGCGGCCAGAAACATTCTCGCGCATATCAGGAATAAACATCTTAGAGACGAGAAAACTTGAAAATAAATTCTGGTTAACAACCTCCTGAAACTCATCGCCTGACAGCTTCCAACTCACCCCATTACTGGAACCACCGGCAACGTTGATCACTCCCCACACTTTTCCACGCACACGGCTGACGGTATCATACAATGCCTTGACCTCTGACTCCACGACCAGATCAGCACCAAAACAATGGCTATCAAAGTCCATGTTGTGGGAATTGAAAACCTCCCTAAGTCTGTCACAGTCAGAATGATATGCGCACGCAATGTTTGTCACTCCATGAGACAATAAATAGTCTACAAGAACGGAACCCAGCCCCCCATTCGCGCCAGTTATCAGAATTGCTCCAGGATAGCTTGTAGTCATAAAAAACTCCTAAATATGGTAAAGAATTATTTAGCAATGCATAAAAGAAAATCTATCGCCACGTATACACCGCTGCACCCCACGTCCAACCCGAGCCGACAGCAGCAAATACCACGGTATCACCAGGCTTAATATTCCCCCCCCTATTCTGTTCATCTAAAAGAAGAGGGATTGTTGCACCAGAAGTATTTGCATAACGATCCATATTGGTTTTCACTTTTTCAAAAGGAATATCCAAGACCTCTGCAGTTTTTTTCAAAATCCCAATAGATGGTTGGTGGGGCAAAACCATCGAAATATCGGATATAAAAATATTGTTCCGCTCAAGTACCTCAGAAATACACGCGGGAAGAACTTTTGTCGCCGTATCAAAAACAGCCTTCCCGTTCATACTATAAAAAGCATCATCAGGATAAACGGTGAAATGATCCTGTCCTCGCCCATCAGCAAACAGAAGGCTTGAAAAAAGGTTTTCTTCTTCTGAATAACTCAATACTGCGGCACCGGCACCGTCCCCAAAAAAAACACAGTCCCTTCTATCCCAATCAGTAATAGATGAAAAAATATCTGCTCCAATAATAAGGATGTTTTTATACATCCCGGTCTGAATAAACTGTGCACCCATAGTCATGGCATACAGGAATCCAGAACAAACTGCGGCGATATCAAAGGCAGCACAATTGTTTGTGATGCCCATTTTGTGCTGAGTTATGCATGCCGTCGAAGGAGCCTTTCTGTCTGGCGTTGAAGTCGCCACGATAATGAGCTCTACATCATTCTTATCAATACCGGCATTTTCTATTGCATTTAACCCTGCCTGAGAAGCAAGATCAGAGGTAAAGGTGTTGCCTGCAACAACTCTTCGTTCTCTAATTCCTAGAGTTTCACTTATCCATGAGGCACTTGTGTCTGCAGAAAGCTCCAGTTCCTCATTCGTGACAATTTTATCAGGCACATAGGATCCAGTACCCTTGATTTTCAAATGTCTGTTTTTGTAAAACATCTGGTTCCCTCCTCACAATTTAAGTTATTGCTCTAGATGGCCATTCACGAAATCAATCATTCGTACAAACGAGAAGTCTTTCATCGCGGAAATTAGCTTACGCTTAGTACTCTTGAGATTATAGTGATGGACAAAATTATCCAACAGCCCTAGTTCTATTCTTGGCGAATCAGGATCTAACTCACGCGGATGAGTATAGAAAAAAACCGGTTGACCAATGCTATTTTTTCGATTTACTCCTCTTTTAACAAACCAATAAGGGAATAGTCTTAAATAAAACCCACCAGCAAACCCAATTTTTTTACCTAAAACGTTTAAAGTTGAATTGGGTACTTCAAAGCATGAATTGTCCTTCGTTCGATAAGTACCAGGCATTTCTGGGAATTCAGGAATACCATATAAATATGTAAGTGCCGGGTAAACAGATGATGAGTAAATATAGCCTTCTTGAGTTAAAATATCATAAAACCATTCAAGGTTTTCTTTCCTTACTGACCAGGAAGGTGCTCGAAATCCACAAACTGGGCCACCAGAAAGATCTTCTAGTATTTTTTTTGACAAGCGAACATCCTCTCGAAACTGCTCAGGTTCAAGAGAATATACAGCTTGATGTGACACGCCATGAGACGCAATTTCGTGTCCAGCTCTATGCAAAGCATAAACAATATTGGGATTTTCTACAGCAACAGATCCGAGGATAAAACAGGTAAGCTTAACTTTAAATTCAGCCGCCTGATCAATCATTTTCAGAACCGTGTCTTCAAGGTCCCATTTATATACATCAACGTTTTGCTGAGAGCAATTATCATAATTTGCATGATGCCAATCCTCGACATCAATTGTCATGAAGTTATGAACCTTATTGTCTACAGATAGCATACCCTCGCCCTCAGATCGTTCATTCTAAAAATTAAAATCATACACACAAGCTATTAGTGCAACACATCAGACATCAAATTTTCACTCTTGAAAGATTCCACAATTCGTCGACCGATTCTATCAGCATTCGCCATAATGGTCAGAGTGTGCGACTTTCCTGAAAGTCCGCTCAAGCTCGCACCATCAACAACATGCAAGCCATTGAAACCAAAAACTTCGCCAAATACAGTGGTTTCACCCATGTCAGGATTTTTGCGCATGGGCAGCGTCCCCGCATAATGAATGTCCCCACCGGGGCTGCCAACAGTAAAACTCATAGGCAACAATATGGCACCTAGCTGCCAATATGCTCTTTTTAGTTTTTTTGCAGCTACTGACATAAGAGTTTCAACCTCAGGAGCATAAGCACCAATAATTTTCAATGAGCCATCAGGCATCAAGGTTAATTCAGTATTTGAAAGATCTCCTGGCAGAAAAAGATTGCCAACTAAACAGGAGCTAAGCAATCCGCTAAGCAGGTCAATGCCGTATCTGCGACCAAAAGGCAAATGCCCGACAAATTCGGAGACAGGGATACCCGTCGTTCCACAAGTTGCACCAAACCCAGATACATTTTCTGAAATCTGCATAGAATAGGATAATTGGCCTAAGCCATACGCCGCTGATCTGTCAATACCCAGCATTTGAGGCAACCAAAGCATGAAAGCAGCCATGGGACATGATAGAAGCCGAACAGGCTTAGTCAATTTCAATACGTTTAAGGCGAGACGGGTAGAAGCGAGAGTCCCTGCTGCTAAAAATACTTTTTTTGCAGTGAATCTACGAAAGCCTGAAGAACTTGAATCATCTTGACACGTGACAGACCAATCACTTCCCTCTGGAGCAATATCTTGCACAACAAAACCCGGCTTATGGTGAAAATTTCCATGGAGTTGCAAGGCCGGAAGTTCATTTGCAGCTGAGTATTGGGACTCTCTCTGGCAACCCCACATACAGTTTCCCAACCTGTCACATGGCTTTCTGTCCCCGAGATCTTCACTTAAAATTGCAACTCTGGAGCGACCTGCGCGAAAGCCTAATTTGGAACAAGCATTTTTTCTTTTATCGTATCGATCAAAAAGACTTTGGTGCAGAGTATCCATTGGGATCGGAGGTTGTGCCCAATCATCCACTCCAAAAAATCCAACCATGTCATCATCACAGCGTCCACTGATTCCAATCCTCTTGGACACAGTTTCGTAAGACGGATCGATATCTGACCTTAATAAGGGGAATTCTTTAAGCTCCTCATCAGACAGTCGCGAAATTCCGCACCCCCACGCATTAGAAAGACCGCCAACAGCCATTGACCCAATTGCAACAAAATCAGAGGAAGTTATCTGGTTTTTTATTTCATAGTCTTTAAAAATATTGGCATGAGTAGGAATACGTAATTTGGGCGAAAGAGCGCCTTGATTTTTAATGGCGTGGAAATTTTCCCCAACCATCCATTTCCATTGATCGGAATCATTCGTTCGAGAAGTAAGGTAATCTTTAGATGGTGGAAGGCTATTAGGCTGCTCTCCACCGTCAACCATAAGAATCCTCAACCCAGCCTCTACTAACGGAAATGCTGCCGAAACACCAGCGGGGCCACTTCCAACAACAATGACATCGAAATCCGGCGTCATGCCCTCTCCTTAAGTTTACGTGAGTAAAGCAGACAAAACGGAGTTAAAATAAGACGCATCAAACAAAAAATAAACTCATAAAAAACTGAACGCGAAATACGAATCAAGCTATTTGTTAAACCTGTTTTTTGGCCAACGCCGAGGAAACGAACTGCCCCCTGTGGAGACGCTTCCGCTAGCATCGTAGCCGCGTCCAGACGCCATGAGAAATCTCTTCCTTTTATCGACTTAGCGAATGAGCCGCCATCAAGCAATGGGAGCAAAAATGGAAACTTCAAAAAATACCCAGGCAAACCAAAGATAGCGCCATCTCTCAGTCCTTCTATGGCATAAACATATCGTCTCATCAAACTGGAACTAGGCCGAGTTCTGAGGATGTATGTCATCAGGGCACGTCCTTCTAATAGAAGATGACGACGACTGTCATCACCGGAAGGATGCATCCCAGACAGCAATGGGCGCAAAGTGAGTTGCAGTTTCTGAAGATCTCTCTGTGTTTCCATCAATGGCAGTTCAAAAAGCGAGTGTAATTGTTCAAGGCCCAAACGTTTGCCAAGCCTCACCCCGGCTAAAAATCTCAACGCTTTCACAATAATGGCAGGTGTGGGCAAGAAGTATCTCTTTTGGCGAACACGAGCCGATGCAATTGCAGAAAGAAAATCAGAAAACCGAAGTGGCTCCGTAGCGGCCAAGCAAAGAATTCCGGACGGAACTTCAGCACTCTCTGCGATCAACAGTAACGCTTTCGCCAGGTCATCTACATGGATAGGTTGTACTTTCGGTTGAGGCCAAAAGGCTGGCAAGACGGGCAACCGTCTAACAATATTGGTCAACTTTCCGAACAAACCCTGCTCGCGACCACCGTACACCTGACCCGGTCGTACCACGATACCTTTTGCAGCAAGAGTTTTCTGCTCAATACTCCATTTTGAGCGTCCATACGAGGTCGGAGCATCCTCACGGGCAGTTTGACTTGACACAAATATAAATTTTGCACCAACTTTTTTTGCCGCAGCAATCAGTACTTTTGCTGCATCTATTTCGTGTTGCCGGTCGTCAATGAGTTCTGCTGTATTCACTGCCAAATGGATGACAACATCTACCTCATCAGGGAATTCAATAATTGAAACTTCATTTAAATCGAAAGAAGTCCATGCGGCTACCTTCTCCTGTGGATGACGAGACGCGGCAATGATCTCATGATGATGTTGACGCAACAATCTGATGAGACGAGTGCCAATATAACCTGAGCATCCTGTGACCAAAATATTCATAACTCGTTCCTCTCAGGACCAGACATAGTCTCCTGACAAGAATTTTCAGGGAAAATCCATTTTTTACTGAGGATAAAGTTAAAAATTACGCACACAACATCTGACAAAAATTTAGCCGCGACAGGCAGGTCGATAATAAGCAACAAAAGGCTTAGAACCAATGACGACAATGGAACATTTAACCCTAACAACAAGAAATAACGAACGGCCTGTTTTCCGTCCCTCTTGCTTTTAGATATCCGAAATGTAAACCTCTGATGTGCCAGAAAAGCAAAAATTCCCGCCACTATTTTACCAAGTACGTTAGACGGAATTGGACCCCACAATCCAAGATAAAGGGCTGCCCCAAAAAGGCCCATATCTAAGAGATAAGCTAGAACCTGAATGGTTAGATATCGAACAAATGTCACGTGAGATCTTTCTTTATTACTATGATGTGATGCAGGGACATCCAACGATTAAGTGGTGACAATAATGTTTGAGACACATCAATGAGAGGACTCATAAAATCTGGAAGCAACTGCTTGAAGTTCAACCCTCCAGAGAGAAGGTATTTGAAATGGTTCCTGCATAATTCTTGATGTACAATTTTAAGATCAGGGTGTTTTCTTTCAAAAAGAGCCTTATCTCTTTTAAAGACCATATAGCTCAAAGCTTGATTTGCACCAGACGCTGGCCCATCTGCAGGGACATCCCAGGAAGGAAAATCTTTATCAAAGGTCTCTTCCTTAAAAAGTCTCTTGAATAAAAAGGTAGCAAAAAGTCCATAATAGGGCTCAAGCAAAATCGCACCACCGCCCGGGTTAAGAACTCTTTCTAATTCACTAAAAAATCGGTCTGGGTGTGGGAAATGATGAAAACAATTCTGCCCGTAAATTACCCGAACCGAATTATCAGACAAGTCCATTTCTTCTGCGTTCAGTGTCCGGTCAAGGTGTTGTCCGTCCACTATGTCAGTTGCTAATACATCCGGGTAAGTATTGCGGATTGGAGCAATGCCTGCACCTAGTTCAATTTTCAAACCTTGTGCAGAAAAAAATTCCTCATCCAAGTCATGAAAAGTGTGATGAAATTCTGTAAATACTTCGCGCATCATTCGCTTACGCGCCAACATCTTTCCATGTGCAACGAATCGATCACCACTGTCAACATCGACATTTTCAAGTAAAGGATCTCGCAATAGATCTATAATTTTTTGCACTCTGAAACCCTCCCCTCATTGCTTACGGCAGAAAAATCTTTTCGATGAATTGGCCGCCTGGGGACTGTTGAAATGTCATAACCAATAAATGCAAGTACAAGCTGTAACCCCATCAGTAAAGGCATAGCTGCTAACATGACGGTACCAGCCGGAGTCGCCACTCCTTTCACAACAGAGTCTATCCAATGATACCCACCGAAAAACACACCAAACACCATCATTCCCAATCCTGCGGGCAACTCAACGGACGCTAGGGAAAGATCGCGCAAATAGTAATTATAGAAGACCCTTTTAAGAAAATTCCGAGTATGTTTATAAATGAACTCTCCTAGGATTTTTGAGATTTTCAGGTTACTGACTTCCTCTCCATATTTAGCATCCATCGGAATATCGACTACAACCGCTCGCAACGTATTGAGTCGAAACAACATATCCGTTTCAAAAAAATAACGGCGGCTGATCTTCAAAAAAGGAAGTCGTCTAACGATGTCGGCATGAATAGCTGTAAAACCGTTTGTTGGATCAAACAAATTCCAATACCCGGAGGACAGTTTTGTCATCAATGACAACATCGCGTTGCCAAATAGTCTGACTGGCGGCATGGAGCGGATTTCCTCAAGATCATAGAAGCGATTCCCCTTGGTGTAATCAGCCTCACCAGACAATATAGGTTCGACAAAATAAGGGATAAGGGTTGGATCCATTTGACCATCACCATCGACCTTAACAAGAATTTCAGCCCCATCATCGATTGCGGCCCGATATCCGGCCATCACCGCGCCACCTACACCCATATTTTTTTCGTTGTAGGTTACTCTCACACGGTCATCATCTACGTGCTCTTCAACAAACTTTCCAGAGTTCTCAGGACAGGCATCGTCAACGACATAGATTCGCCAAACAGTCGTTGGGATATTTGAAATGACATCAACAACATGATCCGTCACCTTGTAAGATGGGATAACAACAGCAACTCGAGCTTTCTGTAGGGAATTTGTCAAAAGATCAGTCCTCATCGCTTAAAAGATATCTTCCTGAAAGAAACGGGCTCATTGTTATGTCCTGAAGCATAAACAACAGCATTTGCGGCATTTTTTGGAGCAACAACTTCCATTGAATGAGAAGTTTCTGTCAAAGTACAATCAAAAACCCTGATATCGGTATTAATAAACTTGGACGTCGAATCCAACCAATTGACTTGCAACCGACCTTGGCTTGTCTGATCATGGCAAACTGCGGTAGCAGAATATAGATATCGATGGCCTACCGTCACACCAACAATCTGAACTGCCGGAGAAGAAACACTAACCGTAATTTCTCCACCAGCTTGGCCATCAGAGCCGGGAGAAAGAGACCAGCCTGAACCCATAGAAAAATCAGAGTTTTTCAATAATTCTGATTGATAACGATAATCACTCCGTATTTTACGAACAGATATTGAGCCTAGCTCCGCTAGAACCTCTGTAGCCTCTTCAATAATTTTCCGTTTATCGGCATTACCCCAACTCCCATCGAGAATGACATAATCTACGGTCTTTTCGATCAATAGGTGGCCAATTTCATCGGACGTTCCGGCTTCATTTACATGCGCCTGAAATTCATGGTTATACCAATTTGGATAAAGTCCATCTGAATTAAGTCCGGCGGTCAACGGGGAAGAAAAAACTGCAACGGGTGTTCGCTCTACATTCAACCCATTAACCAGTTTCACCGCATTCCTGATAGGCAGACGGGCATCAAGGTACAATTCGCGACCAGAAGGGCTTAATAGAGGCGGCAAGGCCAGATCTCCATAAGAAGTTCCGGACTTGAAAAACACCAAATTTAATGCAACTACAAACCATCCAAGCAACGAAAAAGATCTTTGTAAAAACATGGAGTATGTCATACCATCAGACAACGCAACGCCAATACCTGCAACCCCCCAGATAAATGAAGGAAAAACATATCTTAAGTAGGTGACGGATTGAAAGGCCAGTGCTGTAGAAAGCCCAGCTACGACAAAAAAAAGGATGCCTCTACGCTGACGAGAGAAAAATAACGCCAGTAGTGCAGGAAAAAATAACAGCAGCCACTGAAAACCGGGGGCACCGGGCCTACTTTCCAGAAATTTCTCAGTATGGAAAGTCGCCTGATAGAGCATATCCCAAGACAGCCCTTTACCGAAGAATGACGCACTGTCAAAGTTTACTGTTGGATAAAACGGAGATTGAAATATCTGGTTGAAAAATGGAAAGACCGGGTTGCCTGTAAGCAACCATGCTGTTGCATATGGGATTCCACCGATGACAACAAACAAAACCAAGCCTAACAAGAGGGTCTTGATTAAGCTCAATCGAAACCAAAGACGGTAACGCAAAGTCAGAATAAGCATCAATACAGGTAAAATCGTAAAAGTTACTGCCTTCGCAGCCAATGCCCCTCCCAATAACAACCCTGCTATTGGCAGATGAGAAGCTTTCTCATTATCAGATTGCATCGATTTAAAAATAGACAAGGAACCCGCAATAACAAACGCGGCCCAAACTGACTCTATGAACAAACTGCTGCTCTCGGTAAATGTTAGCGGCGTTGTCAAAAACAAAAGCACTGCCCACCTCGCGCCTTTTTCGCTACCACCAGCCCATAATACCAATTCGCGAATTAGATAACCAAGAGCAAAAATAAATCCAACGTTAATCAACCTCGCGGCAGTTTCTCCCGCAAGCATATACCCAATTGAAAATAACCAATCACCCATCATCGGCATAACAGCCCATACATAGGTGGATACATCAAAACCCCATACGTGGTTATTAAAAAGATGCCCAGAAATAAAAAGGTGGGCAGCAAGCGCGTCATGCCCTACCTCTGGCATCAATGCCACTGAGAAATGTACGAGTGAAATTAAGACAATTGCTAAGTCAAGGCACCTGAACTCAGTTGGCAGTGCACGGGTTTTAAAAGGTAAACGGATAAGGTCAGAGAGGGAACGCCACCCGAAAATTAATGGAGCGGCCAGTGCTGCACCATATAAGCCGGGGTAGTTGACTGGAAAATGGGCCAATATACCGACGGCAGTACCATAAGCAGATGCCCCGATCAAAAATATCGTGATACCAGACAGGTTCTCTCTGTTAAGCCTCAGCACGGAGAGGATGGCAAGGCCTACTACAAATGACGCGAGAGCAAACCAAATACAGACAAGTAGTGGCCAAACAGCACCGGAGACGATTGTAACTATTACAGCGGCAACACTTCCGACAGTTAGCCTACCGATCTGAAACCATCTAGAGGCCCCTTCAACGACTAAGGACCCCGCTACAATAAACAGTAATTTGGGATAAAAGGTATCCCAAGTAAACACAGAAGTAATTATCTCCGGCATTTGGGTAAAACCAATTAGAGTAAAACCAACACCAAGGGCCAAAACCGCACCAATAAAAACTGAAACGATGCTAGTATTCATGCACTTGCCTCATGCTCTTTGCCAAAATGATCGTGAAAGAGGTTGGGCTTATAAACACCAAACAATTCTGTGCCGCTGCCTGATGAAGTACGTTACGAAACACTTTTTTCAATGTCACTTCACAGTACCTCTATATATATGAGGGGACCACTCCCCCCATTTGGCTTCATAAATCTTCTTGTTTACTTCAAACAGTTCTTGTCGTTCTTGCTGTTTAAGTTTGTCAAAAGAAGCCGACAGCTGGTGATGGATAAAAACATCTTCAGCACAGACAATGCGCAATCCAAGCAATTCGATACGTCGACAATAGTCATCATCTTCAAAAAATCCGCGACCAAACATCTCATCTAAGGGTCCCACCTGTTCAAAAACCTTGCGGGACATCATCGCACAGAAGAAGGCGGCGGTTCTCAATGGAATGGTCTGCCCCATGTGTTTAATGGTGTAATTCATGGCGAGAGGAAGCATCTCGGCAGACGAGTCGTATTGAATGTCGATTTTGGCCTCGTTACCGATATTATTGGTCACTGGCCCTATCATGCCAATGCTCTCATCCGTTTGCAGATAGCGGAGCAGGGTCAAGGCCCAACCTGGTGTCACAACAGTATCGTTGTTAAGCATGACAAGGTAGTCACCGGAAGCAGCTTGAAGGCCTAGGTTGTTCCCCGCGGCAAAACCTAAATTCTTCTCGTTGAGCAGCAATTTCACATTTTGATGTTGACGTTCAAACTCCTGCAGATATTCAGGTGTTCCATCAATTGAGGCATTGTCTACAGTGATAATTTCAAGGTCAGGGTAGTCACTCCAACGGACAAGACTGTCCAGACATGCCTTGGTCAGCGAAAGATTATTGAAGGTCAAGACGATTACGCTGATTCTGGGAAATTTCATGTACTGAATCACTTCTTCTAACAAGTTCACACGATGATGCCAGGTTTGTTCTATGGCAAACTGCTGTCGCTGTTGACGCAGTCGGCGCTCTGCTTTTGATTCTGGCTTATTGACATAGTCCGATACAACCTGGACAAATTCATCATAAGAACTTGCACATTGAACCAGATTGTCAAATTGAGCCATTTCAGGAAGGTCAACACTGACAACAGGTTTTCCTGCGGCTAAATACTCATAGACCTTCACCGGGTTCGTGGCCAGCGTCAGGGGGATGACCTGAAACGGCAAAATACAAAGGTCGAAAGCATGCAAATAGTAGGGCAACTTCAGATACGGCACTTCCCCGGTAAATTCTACGTTGGGCAAATCCTTCAAGGCATTTTTTGCATTGATCGTATCGTTGCCGACGAGAAGTACTAAGATTTGGGGATTTTTCACAGCAACAGCACGAATCAGATCGAGATCAAACCACTCGGCAATAGCACCGTAATAACCAATGATCTTCCGCCCCAACGGATCGACAAAAGTCTCAACTGGTGCTTCTGAAAAAAATTCATATTCACCAGCATTCCGTATCACTGCCACGTTTTCATTATAGGTTCGCGCGAACTCTTCAAGAATACAGGAGGTAACGACCACCAAATCAAATTCACGGAGCATTTTTTTCTCGATTGTTATCAACTCCTCAGGCACGTTACCGAAACCTTCATGATGGTCCATGCAGTCGTAAATTTGGAAGGTATTCGGCAAACACTTGACCAACGAATACCAATAAGGGTGTTGAACCAAGGAAATCGTAGATATCGCATCAAAATCCAAGATCAGCTTCGCAATGCTCAGCTGCAACATTGATTCTTGTTCCGGAGTCGGAGGCGCAAAATAGATTGCAGGGGCTCCTTTGACGTGTAACTTGATCTGGTACAAAGCCGTAGATGAATCGAGTTGCTCTATCTGATAGCCAGGCTCACTTTCATCTACGAAATGGTTGCTAAAGTAGAACACCCGGCGCCCTGTGTTAGCAAAACTACGGGCCAGGTGCTGTGGGCGCTGAATTCGAAAGTGCCAGTCGATAACAGCAAAAACAAAAATATCTCTTTTACCGGAGAGAACTATTTGTTCAACTTTCTTCTCGGCGAATTCGTTGGGTAAAAGCGGTATATGGTGCGCCTGACAAGGCGAGTTTTTGCGTAAAGGGCGGGTGAGAGACAAAACCGAGTCTTTAAGCTTTCTTTTTACTCTAGGGTTTAAAGGGAGAGCTCGGTGCACTCCCTTTAAAAACTGAAATAAATTCTTTTTCACGGCATAACGAAAGGGGCTGGAATCGATCTGATAAGCCCAATCAGATATCTGCATGATTTCATGACGAAGGTGATCAATTGTGTGCGAAAGTAATTTGTTCTCCTGAAAGAGATCTTCGATTTCACTTTGTAAACGATCCATCGCTTGCGTTAATGTTTCTATTTGGTTATCACGCTCGCCGACGGTCTGAACGAGATTGACAATCTGATCTTCACGCACCGCAGTCTGCTGGGTCAGGCTCTCAACTTTTAAGACATGATCGTCCAGCTCCTGCGAGAGTGCTTCGATCTTTTCATTCCGCTCGTCTATCGTCTGAACG
>Ga0316202_10000915_pt1 | contig 26468 bp, 46 predicted proteins | sample 3monrhotite_MG_FD_204934 | JGI IMG/M metagenome (GOLD analysis project Ga0316202, IMG submission 204934) | Microbial mat bacterial communities from mineral coupon in-situ incubated in ocean water Damariscotta River, Maine, United States -... | ecosystem: Environmental > Aquatic > Marine >... | reverse complement strand
AGTCAATGCTTTTTGCTCCTCGCCTCTTTGCTAAGATTATGTCGTGTATTCTAACGGCAGTATCAGATATACCGTAGGGGTAGTCTACAATAGCAGAGAAAGTGCAATGCTCTTTAATTAAGGATTCGTCTATTCTAGATAAAAGCCCTGATGGGGTGCATATTGTATCAACTCTACTATTTGCCGAATTGAATATGCACTCCAAGACCGAACTGTAATTAGCTTCGTTACACAGGACTTCTAGTTTCATTAGTCTTTATCCTCGAAAACAGATAGGGCACTATTGACTGCCCTTCGAGCTGTTTCTCTACTATAGCCATTTTTTTCTCCGATTTCAACCATAGTCATTCTATCTAAATAACGCTGTTTGAGAATCTTTTTTTGGTTGTCATCTAGGTCAGATAATAGAACTTCAATATTATCTTTCGGTACTTGGCATATGTCAAATGGGATTCCGTTTTTTTCTCGTCGTCGAATTCTTAACTGGTTCATCATAGCGTAGTTCAATTGCTGATATAAAAATGTTGTAAACTTTACACCTCTTGACTCATCAAAAGAATTCAAACATTTCCAAAGTATTTCTAATCTCAGAGAAGATATGTCGTCTGGATCTACACTTTTAGAGTATTTGCCGCATACAGAGTCCATAATTTTTTTGTAATCAATGTTTTCCAAAGCCTCATCGAGGTCTCTAGTTTTCAATTTAAGTTGTCTCTTCATTCTTGCTCCTTAATATGGTTCCACCAATTTTATCACGTAAGTTTTCAAATTTATTTAAATCATCCAGATAGTCATCATCTAACGTATCTGACATGATATACTCAATTTCTGCTGTGGGACTAATGAATATAGCCCAGTAAGGTTTTTCGGACACTTGAGTTTTGACCATCTCTATAGTCTCCTCAATTTCCAAAACTAAATCATTCCTATCTGATATTGTATCTTCTATATCAAGTTTCACAAGTGTAGAATTGAAAAGTTTTCCAATTCCTATAAACATTGTATATCTTGATAATACTTTAATCGACTCTACGCCTTGAATTTCTTCAATGTTTTTTACCATAGAATTGGTAATATCAAAAGAAGTATAGCAAAACCAACAATCCCATCTGTTTGAAGGTTTTAACATTGATTCTGCAGCGAATAGACCGTAAGGAGTGTATAACACCTTTGGTTGAGCTGGTTCGATTGGAGCATACTTTAACATGTTCTCCATCATTTCTATTTCTTCTTCTGTTAGATTTGCATCTAGAAGAGATATAGGATCTTCGCTGAGCATTTCATCAACTATTGCGTTCCAGCTTTCCCAAGCTATCGTGGCTTTTCTAGACATCTCTTAGCCTCCACGTTTATTGTATTTTTGAATTTTGATCTTATATATTATACACACTATTCAAACTTAACTTGAGTTGGTCTAACTGCCAAATCGCTTTTTTTTGCATCTCTCTTTAATTCGTCATAAACCGACAAGAAGGCAAAGAACTGTTCCTCCCCATCTCCACCAGAGGTTGTGCATTGTCTTTCTATTTCCTTTAATATATCATCTTCATAGTATCCAGAATTTACCCTGTATAACATAGAAGCAAATGACGAAAGATCTTCTATGGAGCTACCCCATCCGCATTTAAAATATATATCGAAAGTTTCTGGCTCAACAAAGACAGTAAAATAAGAGCTAGAAGGCAAATCTAGTGGTTGTGAATTTTGATAATGTTCCGACATGTCTTTCTCCGATCTTGTTCAAACTATCTGTATCGTTTAGGTTTAGCACTTTGCCCTTTTTACTAAAACCAGCTACATATGGAAAGTGGGAATAGTAGACTACTTCAAATTCATTATCAGATACTCTAAAAAAATCTGCAAGCTTGTATTGTAGCCAGACAGTATCATATTTTATGAATTCTGACGAGAGTTTGTTGAGACAATCTTCAACAGTGTCTTGATAAAAAAAACGAGATATAACCTTATAATCATCATCAAGTAGTAGACTATTTCTATTAGCATCTAAAATACTTTTAGAGTCTTCAAAAGTGACGGGAAGTATAGACAACTTAATTTTCATCGGCTACTTCTTCTTGATCTTGTGTGGTCTTAATATATTGCGCTTTTAATTCTTGAATTAACTGAAAATTTTCTCTTGCATCTTTATAAGCTTCTAGCGAATTTCTGAACTCTTCAAAAACTTGAGGATGTTCTCCAACACCAACTGATGATGTCATATAAATTTTCATTGTAAGTCCAGCCTCATCCATCTTAGCTCTGTAATGAGACTCCGCTGCAGATATAAAGTCTATGTTCATTTTGTTCCTCATTTATTAAAAGAGCCTAGCGCGTCTTGCGCTAGACTCCGAATCATGATCCTCAAATATGTCTTATTCCGTTGGACGAAGAGAATCACCAACAATCCATGCTACAGCAACTGCAACAATGCTAGTGGCCGTCTCTGGTGGGATACCAACAACATCTTGAAGTGCTACAGTAACAACAGTACCGACAGCAGTCCAAAAACGTTTCGATCTCACCAAGCTCTTTAGTTTATCTACCATTTTTTATCTCCTTTAAAGATGTATTGGTTGACTAAGACTATTCTAACGTACTAATACACAATAGGCAAGTTTATTCTAAACCTTTTATAAACTTTTCAGCAGAGTTCTTCCAAGAAAACTCTTTTGCAGTATATATACCGTCAATATTAGATTCTAGCAAACCCTCTTGCTTCTCTTTATGAATTCTTCTCATGTGGTTCACAATCTGCTCTATCTGGTTATTTCCTAGAGATGCCCACATTCCTTGACCATGAAACCAAACACCATCTTGAGCTGGCTCTAAATTATCTATCGAGATAAGGTTGCAATTTTTTTCATTGCAAAACTCAGTGTGAGCAGAATACTCAGTAGCAATGACATGTTTTCCGCAAGCCATCATTTCTAGTAGTTCTAGATTCCATCCCTCAGCTCTTGCTGGAAATACACCACAGTCGGTTTGCTTCATAATATTATAAACATCTGTATGTGTATTCTGTCTTGGGATAATTCTAATCTTGTCGCCTAAAGGAGAATCTTTATAAAGCTTTTCCCATTGTTGCTGCTGTTCAGCCGAGTAAAAGGGGTTGTGACACATCATCCATAACTCAACATCGTCAGAGTGGTCAAACGCTGTATTAAAGCATTGAGCTAAAACATCATGGCCTTTTCTAACTTCCCATTTACCACAATTAAAAAATATAGTTTTTGGCCTGCTGGAATTGTACGGCTTGAAAATATCTGTATCAACACCTAAAGGCACAACTTTTGTATTTACATTTGTTTGGTCTTCAATAACTTGCTTAGCCCATTTAGAACATACAAATATTCTGTCGTTATATTTGATGCTTTGTTTTTCTATGTCGTTAAATCTTTCAAGTTCAAATATAGGAAAGCCAACGTGCATACCTTTACCAACATGTCCGTGTAACTCATGTTGATGCCAAATCTTTACAGATGGTGTCTTCTCATGTGTCGAAGACATAATTATATTATTGATAAACGGATCATTTATTTCAGGTTGCCCTATCGGGATATAATTTATATTTTGACCTAATACTAATAGACTCTTAATAATATTATAGCTTGCTACACCATACCCAAGCGAATTTATTGGTGCTGTTATATTAATCATTCTTTACCTCTAGCTAATTCATAATAGTGATACACATTTCCTAAGTCTACTTTGTCACCTGAAAAAATTTCATTGTTAAATGAATTTACAAAATCTTCATGTAGTGGATTGTTTTCCATCCATACGGCGTGGTCTTCAAAAACATCTCTTTTCCAAGTTCCCCAATCTGTAACAAGAGAAAACTTCATTTTGTCAACACCCTCTAAAGAGTTGGCTAACTCAATAGCTAAAGGCATTTCTTTGTAATTGTGTTTTTGTACTACAAAGTCTAGAGTTAGTGTAACTTTTATTTTTCCTTCAAGTCGCAGATTGGATAGCATCTGAATATTTTTCATCAACAAGTCCCAATTACCACCAACCCTAACTATATCATAAGTTTCTTTTGTGCCAGCATCAATCGAGACTAAAACCTCTCCTATATTATTATGACATTTGTGCATTGATCGCCACATTTTTTCTGTAAACATCACACCGTTTGTCTGCAAATTAATCTGAATTTCTGGGTGCTGTTCTCCATCAAAGTTTATTAAAAAGTCTCTAAAAACCTTGGAGCCAAAAGCATCTCCAGACCCAGTAATGTTTAACGATGTTTCACCTTTGGGTTGTTCATTTAAAACAAAATCCATTATCTTATTTTGTATTTCAACGGCATCATCATATTTCTTGCCTGAAGTATGTAATATTGAACTTATCCTACAGCTCGGGCATTTTAAATTGCAGGAGTCATCCCACAGGAAGTTAATGTGCTTGATTCTTTCCACTTCTACTATGTTTTCATCTATAATTTTTCTATATCGAGAATCTGTCACTTTATCTTTTGAGAAAAGACCAGACTGATCGTCATAAGTGCCTTTACTTTGTAGCCTAGCACATGTTTGTTTATTACAATAAGAAAAGCTTCCATCTAAAATTGAGGCTCTAATTTTTTTAGCTTCTTCTGAGTTAAGTATTTCTTCTATAGGCGAATGATTTATGTTTCCTATTGTTTGATTCATCCAATAAGCACAGCATGTTCTTACGTTTCCATTACCATCTACTTCAAAATTTTCAAATGGCTGTTTGCAAAATAGATTAGATGTATCAATTATTGGGAGGTCACTATTTCCAGCGTCCATATTTATCTTGTCCAGCTCATATTCTTTTTCTTCATTAAAAACAGGAGCCTCAAATAACCCAAGAAGAATCTGTCGATTTTTCCAATCTCCATGAGTTAGCCATTTATTTTGAGAGCCATCCCAGACCAGATCAAGTTCTCCAAACTTTACTCTCTCTGTATCTTCAAAAGCTTCTAAGTATTTGTCTTCTATAATATGAAGTTTGTCATTATAATATACATCTTTATATCCATACTTTAACAAGTTAGCTTCTAATTGAGATATATCTTCTCCGTGAAGCAGGACAGAACTTAAACCCCCAATCATAACTTTTGTAGCGTAGCCATTTTCCCATTCTTGATGTGTTGTTTCCCAATTTAGATAATCTAAATATCTAGCTTTTATATTTGGATGATGTAATGCTTTAATGAGTTTTGAATGTTTAGGGTGTGTTTTTTCCTGAACGGCTCTTTCATACCAAATAGGTAAAAAGTTTTCAGTAAAGTCTAAAAAATCTGGTTCATATGTTTGAAACTGTACAAGAGTAACATCGTAGTTTGCACATAAGTCAACAAAATTTAACATCTCTTCAACATTTTCGTCTTGTATAACAAAGCTGGTGTTAAATGATATTATTTCCCCTTCATCTTTTAGCTTCTTCGCAAAACTTAAATTTTCTACTAAGCGATTCCAGTCACCGCCCTTTCTAACTTTTTTGTATATCTCTTCTGATGCCGCATCTATAGAAATTGAGATGTGTTGTATTTTTTCCCTTGCAAAGTCTGATATTTTATCCCAATACTTATCAAGCAAAAGCCCATTAGTCAAAAGCTGAATGTATTCTAAACTTGGAGCCTCTTCTTCCTTGAGTGTCATTAGTAATTCTCTAAAGACCGGACTAGCAAAAGGATCGCCGGAGCCTGTAATTGTAAAAGTCTTAGCATCCTTAAATGCTTCTTTTCTTAACTTATCTTGTAATCCAATAATAAATTCTCTTCTTGCTCCACCCTCCATAATCACTTCTAGCCTGCAAGATGGACATGCCAACTGACATGACCTATCGTACCCAAACTGAATCTGAAGAGGACTATGATTCAATATTGTCCTGTTGTTTTTTATATCATCCGCAACTAAATCCCAGCCCTTGTCGCCCGCAACTTCTATTTGGTGTAATGTTTGTACACAGTGAGTTTTTGTTGACAGATGTGGACATACTTTTTCATCACAATATTTAAAAGATCCATCTAAAATAGAACGTCTTAATTCCTGTGCGGCTTCGCCGTTCCAGACTTCTTCAACAGAATTGTCATTTATGTTTCCTATTTCATAATTGTTATACCAAGAAGGACAGCAAAACCCAATACTGCCATCATCGTAAGTTTCAAAGAACTCGAATGGCCTTGTACAATAATGTCTTTCTGTTGGGCAACATTTTTTCATGGTATTAATCTTTCTAACTTAGTTGTTAAGTTATTGGCAAAGTAGCTGCCATTAATCCAGCGTTTGTCCATGTTCTTAAAATGCTCGTGTGCTGCAAAAATTTTATCAAAGTCACAGATTAATTCAAAAGCATGGTCTAGGCTATCAAAGTACAGTGGGTAATCCTCTCCACAATATTCTACTACTGCTGGATGTCTATTAACTAATAAGGGTGTATTTCTTGCAATACATTCGATAACAGCGTTGTTAGCTGAAGAGTCGTACAGATCAAGAAATACAATGCAGCTAGTCATCATTTCATCATAGTCTTTATCGGGAATGCGTTCCAACATTTCAACGCCAGACCATCTAGCCTTATTATCAGATGGATGTAGGAATGTCCTTTTTTCAAAATCTAAAAGTAAATTTGCATATTTATAATTACTTGGTAGCCATTTTTTTATAAACGGGTATGGAACATTGACTTCACATATTGAGAACATTCTTCTAAGCCAATAACCAACCTGAACCAGTTCAGGTCTTTTTTTGTATAAAAACTTATCCGGTTCCCACTTATTTATGTTGGTTGCTGTTGGATGTTTAACTGATATCACCGGAACGTCACATTTTGACTTAACCCAATCTGCTAAATAATCCGAAAGACATACTAGCGCTACACAATGATCTAACGATTTTCTAAATACATCTCTAGAAAAAACAGCTTCTGGACTATTATAATTGTCAAACCATTCAGGTGGATTTGGAGGATTGTGAATAAAGCCTATCCAGTCCGCAGTGTAAGGGATGTGATCAGAGTCTTTATAGTAGTAGTTTTCTATTTTCCAAGAGAAATTGTCTTCTACAAAGCCATCTACGAATATACCGTGATTAGAATGAAAAGGCTTAAGGGAGGATATACAATAATTCCAACCACTCCTATGTATGTTAAAGCCTGTACACTGTGAAGTATTTAAAGCTAGCATTATAACACTGTCCCAGACAAGCCCTCAAATAAACCAGACTGATAAGAACATTTAATCATAGCTAGTTTTTCAGCGAAGATTTTCTTATCCTTAGAATTTTTCTCTGAAGTAAATGTTAGCCTCCCTAAAACCCTGTGATCTAAAGACTCTGGCGTTTCCACAAATTGTTTCCAGATTCTTTCAAAGTGGGGCATTTTCTTAAAATTTATATTCATTGCCGCAAGGAATCCCTGATTATAAAAATACTTTGATATTGATTTCAAAGAAAAATCTGATTCTGAAAGGTGTACTGAAGTCTTCAAAAATTCTGAGTGTATTATTTTGCCATGTTTAGAAGAAGTCAGTACAAATCCTCTGTCATTGTTTATAAAACCTTTCGGTGACGATATTGGTGCTATGCCTCCAATTTTATTATATACTGAAGAATTGATCGCTATATTATATGAAGGGCAAAAGTTATCAGGCTCATCTGTTATATCACAAACCAAATTTTTATAATATTTTGCCAGATTATATGAATGACAATATTCTAATATCTCAGAGGTGAAGGCATCATTAGGTATCGTAGGGGTGACGGGATTCACATCACCACATAAGATAGAAAAATCTTGCACCATATGGCCTAAAGCAATAATGTTTTTTATGTAGTTTTTTGGAACGGATGAATTTTCTAGAAAAACTAAGGTTAATGAAGAGTTACTAGATGTGGGAAGTTCATTAGAAGCAAACTTCTTGATAAAATATGACAGCTTGTTTTCTTTCAACTGCTTTTCCAATGATTGATAAGCTAAATTGCCATCAGCTTCTATTTCTAGTTTGTTCTCAATAAAAAAAACATTTACATCTTTCATTTAGTTTCTTTCAAAAAAAATGCGCCACCTTAACTATAGGGGAAATTAAGATGGCGCTAATTCATGAGCGCCGTTGGGGGACAACGCTCAAAACAAATTCAGGAACCACTATACTATAACTTATCTCGATGAAAAATGCTCAAAAAAAATTTCAAGGTTACAAAAACCATTGTCAGTTTAGTTGCGGTAGTACAAGCAGTGCCAATCAGTAGGCTCATAAAGTGTCGGGTCGTGCCATATTTTGTCTTCGTAAAATGCTGGATATATAATATTATTACTTGAACCTAAAATACCCATAAACCAACTGTATGTACCTTGACTAAGTATTTTGTTGGTAAACCTTGAACCAAATTTCAAAGTCTCTTCTCTTCCTCCCTTATATATTTCAAAGTCAAATTCTTTAGCAAAAGACTTTACAGTCTCAGAGTGAAGCTCAGAAGAGGTAACATATCTTTTCATATTTTGATAATTAGGTATTTTTTGCAATGCTAGATCATAATAATCTCTATCTTGTCTGTATTTTTCATCTATATCACCTAGCCTCATGTGTACAAAAAGACCATCTATCGGTTCTTGATTTATAACTTCATCCTTAAATACCAGATGTAAATTTTCTGCAAAAAGTTTAGCTGTTCCACTACATTGTAGATATTCGGTATTTTTGCATCCTAAGTCTAGAACCTCTTGCGGTATAGGTTGCCAATCAGAGAGAGCAGTATCAGTTATGTCTAATTTTTCTTCATCTAAGAATTCAAATAAATATGGCAAATAGTCTTGACCGTAGTTAGAGAAAGATATTGACTTATTATATTTGACAGATAGTATTGAATAGACAGTACAAACTATTAGCTTGTTACAAAATAATCCGGGATTTACCGGAACAATAAATGTTTCGTTTGACATTTTCCACCAAAAAAATTTCAAGGTCGTAAAAACCATTGTCAGCGTAGTTACGGTTGTCCAAAATAAAAAAGTAATATAATTACTAAGTGGAGGTGGCGGGATTTGAACCCGCGTGCCACATAATATTATTATTAACTTCTACATGTTTAGTATAATTATTATCGCCCACCATACTAGGCTATCCGAATTATCGGAGTCAAACAAATTATTGTTATCATATATATTTAGTTCAAGTATATATACTCTAGCGGAATTATCTGCATCATCACTATTTGGTTTACAGGGCTGTGATACCCCTGCCGCATTAAGCGGCTAGTGCGAAATTCTCTTCTACACTTAAAAAAATATGAACGATTTTTCAAGTAGCCATTCGTTCAACTACTACATGCAATCAATAACTTTATTACTGGTCGATTCCAGTTCACCCCCTTAAAACTATAGCGGTAGACCCATAAAGATAGCTAACTCCGCTAAAGATATATTAGCTTCTCTTTTTAGTCTTTCGTAATAAACTTCTTCACTAGCCATAGAAATCAAGTCTCCATCCATAGCGGCTCTTGATTGATTCATACAAACTGCAAGCCTTTGTTTATTATCTGGGTATTCTTCTTTCATCTTATCGCTAGACATGCAACGAGGCATAAAGTCTTTAGCTGATTCTTCATCATTTCTAGTCGGTAGTGGCATTGTCTTCTCCTATTTTCATATCTGGAAACATATCATATTTAATATCTTCATAGATGGCTGACGCTACAACCATCGAAGCATCATTATCTGATGGGTAGTGTACACCTTGTAACATTCTAGCTTCTCCAGCAAGATTGGCAATTCGATAGAAATCAGAAGTATAATCTGGATACATTGTACTCAACATAGAAGCGGCAAACGCCGCATACATTGTATGACCCGAAGGATATGCTGGAGTATGATGACTATCTGTTTCAGTTACTTTTATACTGATGCTCATTTTTTCTGCAAGCTGGTAAGGTCTTGCCCTTAAAAATTTATATTTTAACTGAACTATCACAGGCTCCAGAGTGGATTTATAGAACTCCTTGAATTTATCCTTTGGAAACTTGAGTCCGTGAATTTTGAGTATCGGCATAAATAGATTGTTTGGGTCTTCATCAACCATCTTAATAAGCTCTAACTGTCTCTCTGTAAGGTTCGATGTGATCTTAGAGAGATACATTAGTTCTTTACGAGTGATATCGCTAGAGTTAGATGGAGGATCTGAAAGTAAGTTCATATAGTCTATAGTAACATACTTGGGTGTAAGTTCAAGAGCTTTCTTATCATATTCACTAATAGGCTGATCGTAACTTACTTTATCAATCATATCTGCCATAGCCTGATTGATACCTTTAATAAATTTATTTTTTGAAGTCATATTGATACTCGTTTAAGATTTCACTATTGCCAGTGTATCCGCACTCTGGACACTCAAATACATATGTTCTACCTGCTGGTTTTTCTAGTATATCTATTAATACACAATCTTCGGTGTCTACCTCACCTTGACAGCAGGAACAAAAAAAGAAATTAACCATAAACCTTCTCCCAGTCAAAGAATCTCCATCTATTGGAGTGTTTTGCGTCTTCATCTTCATTGATATGGTTCAGATATTCAAGAACTTCACTCCAGTTAGAAAATACCATTTCATGCGGAATTACACCAAATAACCAGTTTGGAAGGTTTTGTTTGCCCTGTTTACACATAACAATCACTGGCTTCTTTTGGCTGATCGCAACAGCGGCTTCATGATAAGAACCACACAGGTGAGCATCGACATCAACACTCATGACTATAAAATGAGCGATGTCAACCATTCTAAGGTCTACTGCGCAGATTGGTTTCATATGGTCAGTAAGCTCATCGTACTTCTGTGCGCGCTTTAGATTATTTAATATATCTCTAGTGTCTTCGTTTTCCAGAGCGTAATCACTAGGCTTATCGCATGGATTTAGAACACCAATACCAAGCTCTTGTAGCTTGGGCGTGATATTGCCTCTCCATCCAACGCCGCCATCTGTAACACGATCCATAGCACCGCATAGATAACATAGTGAGTTTTTTAATCTATTCATTTAAGCACCTCTAATAAAATCCTGAATCAAGTCATCTACATTAGCATATGTTTTACTCGCACATAACTCTTTTAACTTGTGTCTTAACTCTTTTGATTTGTATCCCAAACTCTTTAGCCCATCGTAAGCATCTCGGATTACTTGATTATCTGTGTTTGATATTCCAACTTGTGGTGGTGTATCCTCAGAAAAAACATTCTTTGTAACCCAGTCTCTTGCTGATTTGTTACCCGACATAGCGTCAATCATGGCTGACTCAACAATCATATTCCACTGCTGCTGCCTGCCTAAAGCCTCCTGAGCCGTGTCAGCAATATTATTAGTATTTCCATGACGTATCCACTGAAGCAATACCATAAAATTCTTTATTATAGCTGGCAAGAAAAAGGCAAGCACAATAAGCATAATAAAATCAATATTATATGAACCTGAATGTAACATATTATCTCCTGTTAATCATCCATTCTTTTACACCCATAGCACTCTGACTGAATCTATATTGGTTGATCCAGTCTTCAAGTTCTACTTTAGGTTTCCATTCCAATAAAAATCTGGCTTTATTTATATCAGCCAAAGTTACTCTAGCTTCACCAACCCTCTCCGATACATGAGTATACTTTATGCCAATCATTTTTGCAAGCTCTAAGATGGAATAATTTTTACCGCAACCAATGTTAAAGATTTGTCCCCATATACTAACAGATTCGCTATTCATTGCTAAGATGTTAGCTTCAACAGCATCAGACACATGTGTGAAGTCTCTTCTCTGTAGCCCATCACCAACAATAGTCATTGGTTCGCGCGACTCTACTTGACGCAAGAAGATGCCTACAACAGGAGCGTACTGTCCTTTAAGTGGCTGACGCTCTCCATATACATTGAAGTAGCGTAGCGTTAATGTCTTCAATCCAAATAGTTCAGTATACATATCACAAAGTTGCTCGCCGCAAGTTTTTGTGACAGAATATGGATTCAAACAATCGTTTGGCATATCCTCAGTTAGTGGAGGAGTGTTAATTAAACCGTAGGCAGACGATGTAGATGAGTAGATAACACGGTCTACACCGTTCTCCCTAGCGGCCTGAAGTACGTTACATGTCCCAACCACGTTTGTTTGCGCAGACTTGATCGGGTTCTTGATGGCTGGCTGAATTCGAGCTTCAGCCGCAAGATGAAATACACAATCAGCGCCCTTAAACAAAGGGTAGATATTATTGTAATCACAAATGTCAAACTTATGATTGTCTGCCTCGTCATTCCAATAAAAATCTTCATTGCATGTTGCAGACTCATTGTCGATAACTACAACTTCATTTCCATCTTGTACTAGCCTGTCAACGAGATTACTCCCGATAAAACCAGCACCACCAGTAACAATACACTTCATATTAAACTCCTACACTCTGTCCTTTAAGGACTGTTGATAAACGCTCAAGTCGAACACGGATGTCTTCTTTCCAAGCATCATTGTACTTTGCGACACTAACATTATCAACCGTAGAACCCAAAACTTCAACAGCTTTATCAAACACATCTTCAAAGACTGCAACTACTTCGTAGCGACAAGCTCGGAGCTTCTGAAAACGAGAGTCACTTGGTACGCTCACAACATCAGCAGGATTGACCTTGCAGATGACGATCTGGTTTCCACCACCACTGTCATTGTTGTCGTGATTTTCCAAGCTGATACCGCCGTAGCTGGTAACATAGTCGATAGCTCCAACGTGAAGACCTGCACTACAATGTCGATTACGATTACCATCAACCTTAGAGCGATCAACCTCAACCACTTCACCAATGCTATTGTCAATCGAGCCACTGTAAATATCTTTGAAGTCTGGACGTACAGCTTTGTAAGCCAAGAAGTGACCGTCTTGTGTAATCGGCAGGTTCTTATTCTGCATGAAGTCAAACAATTCTAGGATAGATTTGTCTGATGGGTTATCATTTAGATTGCACATGAAGTTCAGCATGGAATCAAAGTCAAAGCCCTCCTTCTTCATATCTAAGATACGATCAGTAAACAGTTCTGGCATTGGAATCCCGTTCCAGTTCAGTGTTCCATTCTTGACATGCACATAGCCATCACAGAAATGTTCTACTGAAGATGCAACATCGTATGCCGCCTCGAAGTGTTCTACATTGCCACCCTTCAAATGGCGAATGAGAGAATTATAATTGTGGTGGTTCTTGTCAAAAGTATATGCCTCGCCACCAACAAAAGCATTTACTACACCTGAATCACTAATGATATATTTCATATCACACCTCCATACTATCAATATAATTTGCAATAACTTGTAACTGTTCGTCCGACATCCAGCTTGTAGCAAACTGCAACATCGGATACTTCTCTACCATACTATCATATAATTCGTCAGTATCAAGTGACTCACTTGAATTTTCTTCCAGATTATCTGCAAAATCTGTCCATACTTTCAGACGTTGGGCTACTTCTTTCAAATCTGACAACACGACCTTATCAACAGTGTAGTCTGGATGGAACAACTTAGAAAACTCGTAGAAGTCTCCACGACTATTGAGGAGTGGATGTAACTCTTGCAGTGTACATACTCGCCCCGTGTGTTCGTTACCAATAGACCACTTGCCGGTGGATGAATTATGGAACAACGTAAGATCATTAGTCATGATAACAAGCTGACGCTTGATCTGGTTTTGGATATATTCTAGTCCATCCTGCCAGTTATTCCGTTCTTCGAGCTTCATGGTCTTGGCTTTGGATGGAGTTACATAGAATAACTTCTCGCTTAGGTGACTTGTATCAACACCAAGCGAATCCAAAACAGTCAGAGCCGATTTGATATAACGAGTACCAACATTGTAACCTTTGATCTCCATGTCACCTCTGGTCTGGATAATATAGTAAGCATCCTCTTCTTTAACACCTACGTTAAAAGTATTTCCATACCATTGACCTTTAGACTTGTACAGGCCATCAAGACCAGCAACGTATGATGAACTCGATGTAGTCTTAGATACTTGCTTTGGAGGAGCAGGGAGAGTAGTCACGTTGGTGATGTACTCTGGCTCACAACCAAGACGCTTAGCCACCTGCTCTATCTTACCGTTGGGGATAAGATATACAATACCTTCACCTTGCTCTTTGAGTAAATGTCTTATGCGAGCAACACTACCTGACTTCTTGTCTTGATAGAAGACATGGCCTTTGCCAGCACGAATCCAAGATACATCTTCTCTTGAACAAGTCTCACGCCATTTTGATTTGTCATAACGTACAATGTTCATTGCTACGTCTTCATCTGTTCTCAACTGCACATATTCTGAACCATCTTCAAAAACCTTCTGGCCGTTGAATTCTATCTCAAACAGAACATCGTCTGCTAAGTCGCCAATCTTACCAACAGTGTCAAAGATTTCCATAGCCCTCCATCTTGCACTCCAAAGATTAGTACAGGCAAGTATTTCTTCTTTGGCTTTATCTCCAATGCTTTCTATGATGCGATTGATAGCGCAAGTAATATTATACTTAGTTCTGCCACTGTAAGAGATAGACTCACGAGAAGGAGTGATGTCAATATCACCAATGTTCATGTGTAAGCGAAGACTTCCAAGCTGACGGAGCGCACGCCAGATGTCGTCTGTCTCTTCGTTCTGAAACTGCATGTCGTCAATAGGGTACAAAATTTGACCCATGATAACATGGTTGCCAGAACGTCTTTTAAGAACAGACCAGTTGTCACCACCAAACTTAACCTCTTCAGATTTATATTCAAGCTCAGCATTGATCTCTGGACGGACAGCAAAGTGCTGGAAGACCGACTTGGCTTCATTCTCGAATTCCCAAATGTCAGTAGACTCTACGTTCATGCTGATCTGCATACCGTTAGGCTCATCGGTAGGCTCTTCGTGTAGCAATGCAAACTCAGGAGAACCAGCTTCATTCATGTAAGAATTGAAAACGTAGCGAGTGCCGTTGAAGAAAGACTCAACCATGAAGGAGTCAGTATAAGCAAAGGGAGACTTACTGCCAAGACCTAAGCAACCAACAGCATCGTTGGAATCAGTCTTGTTGCTACCAAAGTAAGTAGTATAAAGATTAAAGCAGTCATCATAACTAAGGCCTGTGCCAAAGTCACGCACGACAAATACCGGCTCCAGCCTTGTTGGAAGCTGAACACGGAATGGGGAATCAGGACAGCCTGCCGAGACATGAGAATCATACGCATTGGTAGATAGCTCACGAATAACTGCTTTGATCTTATTCGAGTAAAGACCATCTGATAAGATAGAGAACGCTTTTGCAGTAGCCTCGATCTTGTAACTGGTTGACTGAAAGTCAGATGATCGTTGAATAGTGTTTTGATTAGTTTGTAATTTCATAATTTGAATCCCCTATAAACGTGTTATTAACCTGATACGTGTCTTATTATACTATACTAATCGTCGCTTGCAAGATTATTCTTCAGTGTTTTCTGAAATTTCTTTTGGTTTTCTGACAGTAGTTCTGAGCATCTTATTTCTTTCCTTCTCAAACTCTCTATCAATCATCCATCTTTCTCTCTTCTCTTTGTCAGCAAAAAACTTTGCCTTTTTGCGGCGAGACAATTTTGCCCGCACCTTCTGCTCTCGCTTCTTGGCTTTACGTTGTTTCTGTTTATACTTCATAGTTCCTAGACAACCTCTTCTTGAGTTTGTTTCTTTCTTTGATTAACTTGCTTTGCTTTTTCATAAGCTCTTTTGTATCTCTAATAGTTATACTAGATTCAATCTTAGACTCAAGTTCTTGGAGTGAATTATTGATTGTCTCTAGTCTATTATATATTCTATTTTCATTCATAATTAAAAAGTCTGACGGGAGTTTCCTCCCGCCAGATTCTCACTGATTAAAATACGTCTTCAGTTGTTTCAGCAACGGAGGCGAAGCCTTGTTCCTGCTTTCGTGGCGCACGAACAACTTTGCCAATGTTTTCTGGTACTACTACCATTGAAAACCTTTTATTGCCATCGTTATCCGTCCACGAACGATCTTGTAATCGACCTCGAACGCTAACCCGATCACCCTTAGAGAGTTCGACATTCTTACAATAAGATGCCTGATATCCCCAAGCATTGACATCAATGTACAAAGTCTCTTCATAGTCTTTGCTGATTCGTTCGTTGATTGCCATACGAAATACGGCCAAGTCACGAGTCTCATTGATAGTCTTATGTTCTGGGTCTTTGGTGAGGTTTCCCTCGAAAGTTACAAAATTATTCATCGTGTTATACTCCTAAAAAAATTAATATCCTCGTCGCTTCAATGCTTTGCGTGCAAGGCGGCGACCGTAAGTTACACCGTGACTGCGAAGAAGATTACGAACTTCTCCACTACCTTCGGTGTTTGCAAAATTTGACGTAAGTTCTCGACCGCTAGTTTCGCCTACTGCGAATTTCTTAACTGCCTTAACTCTAGTCTTGTTGGACAAAATAGTTGACCAATCAATCATAATAAAACCTCCATTAAAAAAACAATATACAAAAGTATTATACAATACTACTAAACTTTTTTCAACCTCTTTTTTGATTTTGTCCAAATTAATTTATGTGGCCGACGATAATAGTTATCTAACAGCCGCCATTTTCCGGCCTCACCCATATAGACAAATTCTAAAACAGAAGACTGTAACCCCTTATAAACTGTAAAAGCAAGAATACCGTCACGAATAACAGACTTTACAATTAGTTTACCATAAACTCCCATATAGGTTTTCTCTCTAGTCTCTGTGTTTAACCAATAACTTCCATGACCTTTAACTGATTTTATTTCGTCACCTGCCTGTAGCTGTGTCCAATCTTCTACGATTGATCGTTTCTTTTTGAAGAACACATGGCCGCAACTACATGTTGAAGCCCTTGCGTGGCACTTTCCTTCACAAGCAGGACATTGTTTTTGTGGTGCTTTTCTTTTAGCCATAGTATAATCAATCCTTGAAATATGTTATATCGCTTCTATAGTTAGCGTAGTCGTCTCTTTGTTGACGCATATACATTAATTCGTAACACTCTGAACATCGGTACAAGTTACCTTTATTGGTTTTGACAACATACCAATCTGAACTCTTCTCTTTACATATGTGACATTCATTTTTCTTCTTTGGCATTTTCCCGTCTCCTGAATACTTTTTGTTCTTCTCTATATAGTAAGTAAAACCCTAGTCCCGCAACCGTAAGTTCAATTCCCCATGCTGTTAGTCCTGCTAATAACGCTTCCATTAGTAACTACTCTCCACATAAATAGGTGTGTTCTCTCCAACATAAGCACCAAAGGTATTATACTCAAGCCATTCAGCCGCTTCATCAGGGTCTACTGATAACTCTTTAGCACATATCTCTATCATCTTCGTAACAGAATAAGCAACCCTTCCAGAATCGTGTCCACCACAAACCCCAATAATAGCACCATCATAACCATCGGCAAACAAAAGCTCATCGCCAAAATGTTCACAAAGCTCTTTACGAATGTCCATGTCCTTTGAACCCCTCTTTCCATGTTCTCTTCTCTTTATCCCACCACGTTCGGTACTTATCGACTATCTTCTTAGTCTTCTCATTAATCATTTTAATATGTTCTTTGAATTTTGCAAGCTCTTCTTCGTCAGTTTCTTGTTTTTTGAATGTCTTTTTCTTAGCCATTGTATCTATCTACTATAATATTTAATTGTGTTTCAATAACTGGTTCCCAATGAGTGTCACCATTTATCATATCGGTTCTTTCTGCGTTAGACTCTACCCAAAAATCTAAGTTTTTAAGATCAAAGCCCTTTTGCATATAGCGATATAGCCTATTGATACATGTGGTATGTCTACCATTGCTAAGGTTATAATGATTTCCAGTGTAAACTAAATTGCGATTATCGTTGTCCTTAAAAAAATCCTCGCAATAATAAAAATTCAAATCAGAATCTATGGCACACGCATTTACTGTAAAGTCAAAATACTTTATACAAACTGTTGGAGTGAGGTCATCAAAGTTTGGATAATGCCAGAACTCCCAAGTGTCCATTCTGTGCGAGAGGAAAGCCTCAAGCATGTTGTATTTCTTTATACCATCGAATCCATAATTTGCAACACAAAAATCTATAGCTTTCTGACTTTCTTCCTTTGATCTAAAGAAAAGATCGACATCTCTATACTCTCTGTCAAATATATTATCGGCAACACAGCCTCCCGCAATCCAGAAATAAACACCAGAATCTCTAAGTAAGTCAAAGTAGTTCTCTTTGAAATACTTGCGACACTTCTCAACTCTAAAGTTATACATTTCTAATCTTGCTTGTTTGTATTAGTCTGCTGGATGATTGAGTTTTCTTTCCTCCAACATTATATACCATATTAATTCCAAGCTCTTCTTCTAATACATCTTCAGGAACACCGCCTTTTTTTCTATCTCCTCCATTAGCAAAAGCCATGCCAATAAAGAACGGGTCGTCCTGTAGCCTGTGATATTCTTTTTTTATACTTTGACAAACGGTAGGATCGTCATCTATAGAAACTACGGCTCTGTCCACACACCTGAGACTAGACACAATCTTAACTCTCTCTTCTTCATCCATAAAAGGCACACTACCTTTTAGTTCAACTTGTTTGTCATTATTTACTATAACTATTAAGTAGTCACCAATCTCTTTGGCTGACTCAAGGTAATCAATATGACCAGAATGAATCGGATTAAAATAACCACTAACTATAACTACTCTACCACTCATTTGTAATATCCATCCTTGTCCATAGCCTCTAACTTTGGCTTCACTGTATGTTTATAATAATACTTAAACTGTTTGTATAAATCTTTTATTTGTGTGAACGCTTCTTCTTCGGTTATCTTTCCACCTTGCTCTAAATCACATATGATTGACATATGTATATTAAATGCTCGAAATGGATCACGATAATCCTTGAAAATTATTTCATCCATTCTTTAATTCTCTTATTTTTTGCCTTAGTCTATCAATGGTCGCTTCGAGTTCTTTTTGTTTTTTCCATTGTTGTTTATACCTAAACTCCCATTTTCTTTCAGCCTTTGCGAGCTTGGCATCAAATTCGTTTTTGTAAAGATCATCACACATTTACTTTCTCCCATTCCAGTTTTGTTTAGCCTTAACCCAGTCGTCTGCATGTCCAGAAGATGCTGTGCAGTCTTCGCACTCATACCAATACATACCAGTTAGGGACTCAGCCATAGCATCTCCACCACAGAATGGGCATGGTAACATCGTATCTTCTGTAAATTCTATAACCTCTATATCATGCTCGCCACACTTGATACACCAAATAGGTTTATTATCTACATCGACAATTCGATTACAGCACTTTATTAAATATTTCATTTTGTAGGTTCTAGTTCAATTTCTTTTATCTTATCTATGACTGCCAGAATGTCTCTAGTCTGAGTCCAATCTGCCACATGATACTTTTCATATGCAGCTTCAGCTATAGTATAGTCATTACCTCCGAGATAGCAGTTGTCTCCAAAGAATATATTCTTGCCTTCAAGACACCCAAGTATCTGTGATTTGTCTTTGCCTTTGGGATAAATATCTATACTAATCTCTCCACCAATTACGGCATCAACCTCTTCAAAGTTCGATCTGATAATATCTGCAATTCGTTCTCTCTCTAAATTTTCTTTATCCCATTCATAATAGTCGGCACGTTGCTTATGTGTACAGTCCCTACCTATAGTAGATATATTAACCATACCAACACGCTTCTCAATATTATTATCTGCTGTTCCATACCAACCGCTTTGTTCTATAAGACCACTAACAACCTTTTCTAGCTGGTCACACATTTCCCAGTCTGACTCGAAGACTAATTCGCCCTTGTAAAATAATTGATTACCAGAGTTTTGATAACAGCCATCTACCATCATCCATAGGTCTTCACCAATCTGTTCGATTGTCTTGTCTTTATCAGAACCAGTAACGAAGTATACTTTATTTCCAGAAGATTGTTGAGTGCTAATCCAAAACTTGAAATAGTTTTTGAAGTCCTCGACTATCGGCTTTCGTGATGGAGTCAGAGTTCCATCTACATCAAATAAATAATTAATCATAACTTGGTTCCTTATAAAATTAATCAGCGACCTTGACGGGACTCGAACCCGCAACCACCGGATCGACAGTCCGGTACTCTAACCGATTGAGCTACAAAGCCTTAATTGTGAGATGAAGTGATGAATCTAGATCAAATCTAAATGACTCTTTGAATCTCACTAGTGACCTGTACGGGAATCGAACCCGTGTTGCCAGCGTGAAAAGCTGAAGTCCTAACCCCTAGACGAACAGGCCAGAGAGGAGACTCGGACAATAAAACTTTGCACAATTTCAATCGTTTAATTAAATTAAACTCGTCCGAAGTCATCCTCAATTCTTATAATATCGTCTTCTTGACACACACCTGTTTGAATCTCAAGTATAACTAAATCGTTAAGACCTGAAGCTCGAACTCGGTGTGTCTGGTATTTCTTAATATCAAAAGAATCACCAGCGGAAATATCAGTTGCTTGTCCGTTTAATTCTAAAGTCCCGAAGCCTTCTACTACAAACCAATGTTCATCTCTCTTAGTATGTAGCTGTAGACTTAATCGCTTACCAGAATTAACCACTATCTTTTTTACTTTGATATATTCCTCGTCAAGAAGAACCTTAAAAGAACCCCATTGTCTATTCTCAAATGACTTGTCACCTGAGAAAGGCGAAACAGGAATAGTGAAGACTTGGTCTTCTTTATCTACCTCTTCCATAATGGGATTCTGTTTTCCACACGTTGGACATTCTTGTAATCTACCATAATTTTTAGCCGCCGGAGCTATCATATTACAGCAGGAAAATTTATATTGCATATCTGACTCCTTTATTAACTAAAAGTATTGTATCATAAGATAGCCCAGTTTGCAAGAATTATTCTGGAACTTTTCTATTAAGTTCAAATCTATTTGGATCAGCAAATCCAGAGTCAATCATTTTGGTATCTGTAATATACTTTCCTTTGTCATCCTCACAGACAACAATACCATCAGTTAATTCTTCTACAACCATTTCGGCGTGTGAGCCAAACCAGCTTTTTGTAGTAATAGTATTTCCTGTAACATGTCTCGATCCTCTTCTAGCCATTTTATATGCTCCTTCTCAATCTTTCTTATTTCTCTATCGTATCTTCTGATGTCTCGTCTAGTAAATCTATCTAACTTAAATAATGGCAACATCGCAAGTGTTAGTATTGCCCAAGCCATAATCTACTCCCTGTAAAATCTTCCTGAGTTATATTGAAACTCAAGTCTTGGTTTTTTGAAGTAGTAAGTTTTCTTTCTTGGCTTGTAGAAGTCTGCTCTCAAGGGAGCAGTTACAATTTCTCCAAGACCAAATGCCGTAGTCTCGATTCCTTCGATGACTTTAGCACCAGTATCAATTACAAAACTGCCAGCACTCTTAACATATTCGTCCAGTGGGACGAGCCTGAATTGTTCTGCGGCATTTACACTTGATACCGGAATAAATAATAAAACTAAAATTGGTAAAAACTTTTTCATTATAAACCTCCATGTCTAAACTAAAAAGTATACTAGAGTGGCTAACAAACCAACTCCAAATAAAAGTAAGCACAAATACAGCAAAGCCTCCGTAGATTTCGTTTGCGCTCTGTCTAAAATCTTTTTTTGTATATCATCTGGTGACTTGAATCTTCCAGACGAAAGGTATTCTTCTCTATCTTCTTGCCAATTCATTCTTCTTTTTCTAATCCTTTGACCTCGAATCCAAAATCACTATACGTTTTCCAAGCAGACTCAACCAGTTCTTCTTCCGGTGGTGAAAATCCGATTGGGTTGCTTCTTTTAATTACATCTAATGCAATACCCTCATCATCCATCTTAACTGAAACTGTAATCTTTCCAATGTCTAAACTCAAATATCTATTTTCCATATCTAAACCTTTCTTATCCAAAGCTGATAGTCTTTATGAATTATCGTAAGCTGACTCGAAAATAACTCAAGGAAATAATCTATCGCCGCCTTTGTTAAACCTTTATTTGCTAAAGACCCTTCTGATTCGGGATATCTTATACATAGTAAGTAATCATCTAGTGCCATGATGCCGCCAGATTTCAAAACCCTAAAGGACAACAGCATGTCTTGCAATACTGCTCTCTCATCATGATTTCCATCTACATAAATGAAGTCAAAGTAATCTTTGGGAAACATGCCTACATAATCTATTGAATCACCCTTGATAATCTCAATCTTGTCTTTATGTCCACTGAGTTTAATATTATTTACAAACGTAGGAAATGCGTCACCAGTCCATTCAGCCCACACATCAATACACCAAAGCCTTGAGTGTTCATGTGTGAGAATATTATCAAGCATCCAAATTGCCGACATGCCTTCGTAAGAACCTATTTCAAGGAATTTGCATGGCTTGTCCTTATAGCAAGAAAGAAATCTGTCGAACTCTCTTACGACTGGCTCTCCGTTCTCCTCAGAGAACCAGTCATTTGTAAAAGTATAGTTAGTCAACTCTGCTTTCCTCTGCATGCAATTCGGTAAGTCTTGTTTTTAGCTTTTCTTGGATCAGGAAAATCTCTGATTCAAGCTCAGCACCTGAATACATCAAGTCTTCCAAGTCATGAGCATCATAGTCATTCTGCAAGTAACATAATGCTCGTTCAATAATTTCAATTTGATAATCTTTTAGTTCCATAATAATCTCCTTACCACCAACTAGAATAAATAACAGTGTAACCTTGTTTGATTGAGGCGCGCGCCTGCACGATAAACTCACGGTCTGCTTCTGCATAATGATCGCTAGAGTCAGTACCAAAGAAGAATCCTCCGGTTTCCGGTAACGCTTCTTCGTCAAGTGACTCTTCCAGAGCGTCCAAGTCCTCAAGTGTTAATTCCAAATCAACACAGTTGAATTCTTCTTCTCCACCCTTCTCGTGGTAGAGGTCTTGCATCCATCCCTGTAGGTTAGGATGTTTGCGCCAGTATGCTAACTCCATACTGTCTTCGTAGTAGGTATAACCCTCATCGTCTGTCTTTGCCTCGCCTCTGCGAGCATTTGCGTATTGATCTAGTCCCATTATAAAACCCCTATCCAATGTAAAAAGTAAATTAGAAAGTATCCTAAGATGTATCCTCCGATGTACCATAGTATAACATACAAGGTCATGTCTGTCAAGGATTTAATATCTTCTTTTAACATTTTATTTCTCATAATCTTTCTGAGTTATAGTATATATTGCAAACATTGTGCCAAAAATAAAGCCACCAATTCCCGCAGCCCAAGCTAAACTATAAATTCCCACTTCTATAACCCTTTCCATGATTAGTATATTAGTTCCATAAGCCCCAGAAATAACCAGATGCCTATAGCAAAAGGAGTGAGTACAACTAACATCAATATCATGAAGTTATTATATTTGTCCTCGTTTTCACTCATATTTCTTCCTCAATACTTTATTTGCTATATATGTTATCGGATAAGCACATGTGCAAACTACAGTTAAAATCTGAGAAATGCTAAATAAACATTGTCCACAAGCTATCATGCCATTGATCCTATTAATATTACTGCCACAAATACACAAACCCAAAACCAATCTGTATCAGTTATTTTATTTGACTTATTCATTACCAGTTCCTTATAATATTCCAAATAATAAGACCATTACATATAACAGCCTGTAGTACAATTAATGTTCTAATGATGGCTACCCTGTCGGCCTCTTTATCTTCGCCAACCTTTTCACCAAGAGCTTTAGCCCACAGCGTCCATATCTTCATCTATAGGTTCCAATACTTCTTGCATCTGCTGTGAATATGTAGTGGCTTCTTCTAGAACATGATTTTTTTTCAGTATATAAATAGCCTGCTGTAGTTCCTGTTCTAGGTCTAGAGCTTCTGTTAAACTATATATATTGTTCTCTACAGTAAGCTCAACAGTAGTGTCAACTAACTGAATCAAAACATACTTACCATTATAAACATCAGTTATGATACTCTCGCCATAGTGAAGGCCATCATTACCATTCTGTCCAATGATGTTCATACGCTCGTCATTCTCTTCGTAGTGATCTTTACTCATCTATATCTTGCTCCACATCATGTACAGTATATTCCCACTCATCTGGTAGACCTTCTACCTGAATAACATTGCCTTGCGATATAGCGATATGAATTTCATGTACTCTATCTACTACTATCTCATGCTTATCTACACAGATAGTTCTATTCCTATATTCACTCATCTTCAATCTCCTATAAAAAGTCTTACCTAGCTGGTTAGTTACTCCAGTCTTCCCTTTCGGGCGTGCGAACTCACACTACTAGGCAAGATGTTAAAAAAACTGGCTTATCCGACTTACGCAGGCTCCACAAAGGGATGGAATATCATGCTGCTCGGTTACGGCTTTGGATCACACCGTCACTTGTGACCTCGCCAGTTGATTTGATTATACAATACTTATCGTCAGTTGCAAGAGGTAACTTTAATCTTTTTGTCAAGTTTCTTTATATCCTCTTCAAGCCTCTTGTCAAGTTGTTTTCTCTCGTCCTCAAGTCTCTTGTCAAGTCGCTTTCTTTCCTCCTCAAGTCTGTTTTCCTTAGACATTCACTAAACTCCTCTTTTTATCTTTGTAATAGTTTGGTAGGCTTTTAATGTGGCACGGAGTCATGATATGAGGTTGGGTACGGTCTCTTTCAACATTACAGTGTTCAACATGTCCACCCTTTGGTACATCGTACCATTCAATGGTAACCTCACCGTCCTTATCTAATACCTGAGCATGAAAGTCAACATCTATAATCTTAACAACCCACTGTTTACCTAGCAGTTTGCTTTGGCCGTCGATTGTTATGACATCAATGAACTCACCTTCCATATCTATGTCAGTTACTTCTTCGTACCACTTACTGCCAGCCATTCCACCGCCGCAACTCATCGTGATTCTTTTGCCGCTTCCTCCTTTACGGGTTTCTAATCTTCGCTGGTAAATACTATTCAATCCAAGTCTTGCCATTTTATTCTCCTAAAACGTGTTATTAACTGATTGGCGAGATGAGCCTCTGAATCTGAATCTTATCAGATAAGCATTTGAATCTCGCCCGTGCCTTTATTATACTTTATGTATCGTCGTTTGCAAATCAAATCTTTAGAAAAAAATAAAAAAAGAGGACAAAATGATGCCATTAATTTGAATCTAGTTCAAATAACAAGTTGAATCTCGACCTCTTTAATTATATATACTAGTTTTTGGATGAGTATATGAACTCTAATTGTTTAGAATGAACACCTGAATCCAAATCACCAGTAATAATTTTCTTAGTTAGTTGCCAAAGCTCACGGATTGAATCAACGTACTGTTTCCTGTATTTAAGAAACGCTGCGTCTTCTTCGGGCGTAAACATGGAGCCTTCGATCTTGGTCTTGTCATCCTCAAAGAATCCACCTCTGCTCTTGCCCTTGAAGTTTAGTCCATCTTCCTGCACCATAAACTTAATCCAGTTTTTCATGCCGTGATAGTAAAGATTGCTTCTAGCCACGCCACCTCTGAAGTGAAATGGAGTCATACATAATATGTATCTCTTAATATACTGCCAACCTGCGACTTCTCCGGTATATGGACGAACTCTGACGTTGCCATCATAGTCGATTAGTGTACAGATAACTGCGTACAAAGACTGCATACTAACAGTAGTCATTCTCACCTCACCGCTTTTATCCCTCTTCATGGTTCGGTGCTTAGTCTTTACACCTTGACACTGGCTCGTCGTACCTTTAGAGAAGGCTGACTTAGCTGTGTCAGATAGATTATCAAATAACAATTCAATGTTATCTCTAATCCATTGACTACACCCATCTTCCGAGTATGCGTCTTCTTGTCGTCTCGCCATGTTAATATACTTACTAGTATAGTTCTTATAATCGTATGCTTCCAGTCTCTTTGGGTCAACCTCAAATGTTTTAGGAGGTTTCATCATGGAGATTTGTGGAAAGTCTCTAGTTAAAATGTAAATACTCTTTGGGTCTGACTCGTCCGACTTCGGAAGATTAGCGTACGAACATGCTCTTGGCGTTGATTTCTGCGGAAATAACTTCAAAGTAATATTCTTGTATTCTAATTCACTATAAAATCTTAATAGCTCGTCAGCCGTGAATGGCTGAGATAGAGAGAACTCTGTTCGCTGACACCCAAGATGCGAGTATTCGGAGATTAGAGTTGAACCTTCTGGCAAAGTATCTGGTAACGCCAAAACTTCGCTGTGTGTAATGATGTCGCACTTGTCGGTATCAGAATTGTAAAGTGTGGATTTATTAGTTCCACAATCTAAAACATAAGTAGTCATATACTACTCCTTCAAAAACGGCGAGATGATACCATAAATCTGGAACTTACCAGATGATAGTTTGAATCTCGCTCAATAGTAAAAAGTCGGGTTGACCCGTTGAAT
>Ga0316202_10000912_pt1 | contig 26533 bp, 26 predicted proteins | sample 3monrhotite_MG_FD_204934 | JGI IMG/M metagenome (GOLD analysis project Ga0316202, IMG submission 204934) | Microbial mat bacterial communities from mineral coupon in-situ incubated in ocean water Damariscotta River, Maine, United States -... | ecosystem: Environmental > Aquatic > Marine >... | reverse complement strand
ATGATGAGCCGAAATCCACCAAACACGAGCAAAATGAGCGCGGCAAGACCAATGAACTTGATCAGCAGATCAATAATTGATTCTAATAAAGATTTTGCTGTGGGAAAGCGTGTCTGCCCGCTGACTGAGAGCAGATCACCACTCACGCGCCGTGTCTGCTCGAGCTGGCTCGCGAGATCTCGAATCTTTTGATTCACTTTGTTTACTTCCTTTTGGGCACGTGTCTCATCTGTGTCAAACAATCGTGATCGAGTCAGGGTAATATTGAGGTCTACCTGAGCTGTAGACAATGTACCATTTAAATCGCTCTTTAGGTCGTTGCAATATTTCAAATCTCTGCCGTCTAAACTGCCAGCACAGGCTGTCTTTGCTTTTGTTATTTGATTCTGTAGCTTCTTTGCTAGATCGAGCTGCTTTTGCAGTATTGGATTGACGCTTGTGCCAGAAGTATTTTCCGCGAGCGCTTGCCCTGCGCCTGCGAGCAGACAAAGCATCAGCACAGGTATCACGAGAATGTGAGAAAATAAGCGCATATTTGTTTTTGTAGTTCATATTATTTTACCATATTTACGCATAAAATGCAAACATGCATCCGACCGCCAAACAGATCGTAACCAAGCTCCAGCAAGCTGGCTTTATCACTTATTTCGCTGGCGGTGCGGTGCGTGACCAGCTACTCGATCGGCCAAGCGCGGATATCGATATCGCGACCAGTGCGACGCCCGAGCAGGTCACCGAGCTCTTTCCGCGGACAAAGCCACTCGCGACGCAATACGGCGTGACTTTGGTGATCGCAGGTGGGCATGCCTTCGAAGTCACGACCTTTCGCGGCGAGACAGAATACGACGGACGCCGCCCAGCAAAGGTATACTTCACCGATCCCGAGCAAGATGCTAAACGGCGCGACTTCACCGTGAATGGGCTATTTTGGGATCCGATAGAAAAGCAGATATTTGATTTTGTCAGCGGACAGCACGACCTAAAGCTGAAGATAATCCGCTTCATCGGTGACCCAGCCGAGCGCATTATCGAAGATCATTTGCGTATTCTCCGCGCGATTCGCTTTCGAAATGTGCTGCAATTTGAATACGAGCCAGCCACCGCGGCAGCTGTGAAAAAACACGCAAAATTAATCAAAAATATCTCGGCAGAACGTGTCCGTGATGAGCTGAATAACATGCTGGCAAACGAAAATCGTGCCGCGGCGATCCGTGATTTGGATGCATTTGGCTTGCTCAAAATAATCCTGCCCGAGCTGACAAAGCTAAAAGGGCTCGCTCAGCCAGCGAAATATCATCGCGAGGGCGATGCCTTCACACACAGTCTCGGCAGCCTGGCTGCGCTGCCAACAGAGAGCAGGCTCGCGGTCTGCTGGGCTGTGCTGCTGCATGACATCGGCAAAGCGGAAACTGCCGCATGCAAAATGGATTCTGGGCAGCTGACCTTCCCCTGCCATGCCAAAAAATCGGCGCAGCTCGCTCGCGGGATATTGAAAAGATTGAAATTTGATCGGGTGCCAGCAGACAAAATTTGCTGGCTAGTGCAGCAGCATATGACTTTGGGAAGTGTGCCAAACATGCGCGGGGCGCACCGACATCGGCTCTTTATTCATCCGTGGTTTGTCGAGCTGCTGGCTGTCTGCCGCGCGGATATCGGTGGCACGGATCCAGCCGACTATTCGCTCGTAAATAAAATAGAAAAAATGTATCGCGACGATCACGACGCCAAGCTGCTCGCCGCTCCAAAAGAGCTCCTGAGCAGTGCAGAGATAATGTCCGCGCTCGATATCTCACCCGGGCCAGAGCTCGGCCGGCTGAAGCAGCTGCTTTACGATGCACAGATTGAAAAAGAAGTCAGTGATCGGCAGTCGGCTGTGCAATTTCTCGAAAGCCAGCTGAAGCGCTAAACTGCACTTAATTAAGTTTTAAAACATGCGCATTCTCTCCGGCATCCAGCCCAGCGGGCAGCTCCATCTCGGTAATTACTTTGGCGCGATCGCACAATTTGTCCAGCGGCAAGAGGCTGGCGATGAACTCTTTATCTTCATCGCAGACTGGCATGCGCTGACCTCTGTCCATGACCCCGAGGAATTGAGACAATCCGTGCGAGAAGTCGCTGCAGCATATATTGCCTGCGGGCTCGACCCTGCGAAGGTCGCACTCTACCGCCAATCGGACGTAAAAGAGATTGCCGAGCTGGCGTGGATCTTGAATTGTGTTGCCCCGATGGGGCTACTGGAGCGCGCGCACAGCTACAAAGACAAAGTCGCGAAAGGCTTGTCTGCCAATGTCGGCCTCTTCACCTATCCCGTGCTGATGGCGGCAGATATCCTGATCGTAAAGCCAGATATCGTACCTGTCGGTAAAGACCAAAAGCAGCATGTCGAGATCACTCGCGATCTCGCAGGTAAATTCAATGATCAATACGGCGATGTCTTCAAACTACCCGAACCAAAAATCCCCGAGCATGTCGCGGTCATCCCCGGTACCGACGGCGCAAAGATGAGCAAGAGCTACGGCAACACGGTCGACCTCTTCGGCAGCGATGCCGAGCTAAAGAAGCAGGTCATGAGTATTCAGACCGATAGCAAAGAAATGGGTGAATCACTCGAGCCCGATGGCTGCAATGTCTTCGAGCTATTTAAACTGATGGCAGATGAAAGTGAAATAAATGAGCTCGCAGAGAAATACCGCGCTGGCACGATCGGATATGGCGATGCCAAGAAACTGCTGCTCGAAAAGATTCATGCGACCTTCGACCCTGCTCGGGCACGCTTTGCCGAGCTGATGGCAAACTCTGCCGAGATCGAACAGATCTTCACGGCAGGTGCCGAGAAAGCAAAAGCTATCGCAAAAGAAACACTCGCCGAGACCCGGCAGAAAGTTGGGTTAGAATAAAAACATGCAACTAGCTGAAGCCGTTGATCACTTTCTCACCGCTGTGCGGATCGAGAAGAATCAATCGGAAAAGACCGCGCGCAACTATGCCCATTATCTCGGGCGGGCTGTCTCGTTTTTTGGCGCAGATCGCGAACTGCCGACTATTCAATTTCACGACATTCAAAAGTGGATGCTGCATCTTGCCGAGCTGGAATCAAAAGGCAAGCCACTCAGCGTGAAAACCCGCGGTTATCATGCCATTGCCCTGCGCGCGCTGCTAAAGTACCTTGCCAAACACGACATTGACTGTCTGCCTGCAGAGAAAGTAGATGTGCCAAAGCTCAATAAGCGGATCGTCGAATTTCTCGAAGCGGCAGAGGTCGAGCGCCTTTTTGAGGCTGCCACTGGCGACAGGCTCATCGACCTGCGCGATCAGGCGATCCTCGAGACGCTCTATTCTACTGGGCTGCGTGTCAGCGAGCTCTGCAGTCTGGATCGTGAACAGATCGATCTCAAACGGCGGGAATTCGCTGTGCGCGGCAAGGGCGGCAAGGCACGCATTGTCTTCCTCACTCCTCTCGCCGCAGAAAAGATCAAAAAATATCTCGATCGCCGCACAGATAATCTCGCGGCGGTTTTCATCGGTCACGGTCCAAAATCGGGCAAGCGATTGGATGAAATCACAAACGCAAAAAATGCCAAGCGATTCACCGCGTGGTCAGTCGCTTATCTCGTGCGAAAGTACGCGCTGCGTGCTGGCATCGTGAAAAAGGTAACGCCGCACACCCTTCGCCATTCATTTGCCACGACCCTACTGAGCAACGGTGCCGATATTCGCAGCGTGCAGGAAATGCTCGGGCATGCCAGTATCACGACTACGCAGGTCTACACGCATGTCACAAATAAGCGACTGCGCGAGATTCATGAAAAGTTTCATCGCTAATCGCCCTCAATAATCTCATGAATAAGTGATACAAATACACTTTTAGGCGAAGATATCTGATCATCAAGAATCACATCTTCATGCTCACAGTAAAATTCAAATTCAATATCTTTCTTGCCAAAGAGGCGCACGCGACCTTTGCGCCCAGGCGGAAAGTCATCAATATGAAATGTGTTTGCAGTGGGAATCATGGTGATGCACCTTACCAAAGGAAATATGAAATTTAGATGAAATACTTGCATGCAAACATGAATTAAATGAAACATGCTAAGCTTGATGACGATCCTTACTATTTATGATATGAATGCTTCAAATCCTTTTCTCTGGCTACTCGGCATATTCATTATTGTCGGTCTGTGGCTCGCCGCTGGCTATAATAAACTCATTTCACTCAAAAACCGCGCCGCCGAAGCCTGGAGCGATATCGAAGTACAAATGAAACGTCGCTATAACCTGATCCCCAATCTGGTAGAAACAGTAAAAGGCTATGCCAGCCATGAATCAGCTACGCTCGAGGCAGTCACGGCCGCGCGCACCGCAGCCATGGCAAATAATGGCACGCCAGCCGAGCAAGCACAGAGTGAAAATATGCTGACAGGCGCACTGAAGTCTATTTTTGCGCTCAGTGAGAGCTATCCCGATCTAAAGGCCAACGAAAACTTCCTCGAGCTCCAGCGAGAGCTGACTGACACCGAAGATAAAATACAAGCGAGTCGTCGCTTTTATAATACAAATGTGCGCGACTTGAATACGAAGATCGAGCAATTCCCAAGCAATATCGTCGCGAATACATTCAAATTTGAGCAACGTGAGTTCTTTGAGCTGGACGAGTCAGAAGCAGCTGCCAAGCAGCCTGTTGCAGTGAAGTTTTAATATTGCATGACAACCTATGACCATATCAGCCGCAATAATTGGCTCACTGCCTCTTTGGTAGTCTTATTGCCAGTTATGTTATTTGCGCTCATCTGGACTGGGCTGTATCTACTTCTGATCTTTCAGGAAATGGGAGCAAATAGTCTATATAAGGCAACACAATACACCGTGCAATTCGCACCTTTTATTGTGCTCGGCGGGCTCGGTTGGATGTCTATCGCCTATTATTTTGGTGGAAATATGATCTTGCGCTCTGCCAAGGCAGAAGAAATAAACAAGCGCGATGATCCCCCCGTCTACCGTCTCGTAGAAAATACAGCCATCGCTGCCGGTCTGCCCACGCCAAAGATATATATCATCAAGGATATATCTCTCAATGCCTTTGCGACTGGCCGTGACCCCGAACATGCCAGCATTGCGCTCACCACGGGTATTATTAAAAAATTGAATAAACAGGAGCTCGAAGCAGTGATAGCTCATGAAATGGGGCACATCGGTAATCGAGATATCCGCCTAATGCTGCTCATTATTGTTGGCATTGGCTTCTTTACTTTCATGGGTGAGCTGCTCTTCCGCAGTCAGCGGCATCGCAGTCGCAATAATAAAGGTGGCGGCATCTTCATCATCATCGGTCTCGTATTTCTTATTTTTGGCTATCTCATCGCCCCACTCATTCGTCTGGCTATCTCACGGCGGCGCGAATATCTCGCCGATGCAACCAGCGCCATGATAACCCGCAACCCGCAGGCACTCGCCTCGGCACTACAAAAAATAAGTGTTGATCCGCGTGTCGAGTCTCTCGACAGCCGTCCAGCTGCAGCTGCCATTTGTATCTCGGATCCCCGTGAAAGCAAAAAACCGAAAAAGGCTGTGTTTTCATTCTTTGCAGGTATCTCTGCCACTCATCCCTCGACAGACAAACGCATCAAAGCCCTGCAGCAAATGGACGGTCAGAATTAAAAATTTGACGAAAAATAACTGGCATGCAAAGATTAAATCTTTTTTTAAAATTAAAAATGTCCGAAGCTCGAAAGAAAGCTCTCATTATCGATGATAATCCGTTTGTGCAAAGAAGGGCAGGCATTGCTTTGTCGCCTTGTGATATTGAAGTTGTTGCACCCACTTTAGATCAAGATCCTAATACTATGGACCTTGATGAATTGGATGTAAAGTTTGAAATCAACCTCGAAAGTCTCCGTAAAATTATGCGGGGTCATCATCGAGAGATAAGTGTTCTAATTTCCGATATGCAATTAGGACAGCATGGCAGTCTCATTTCTCTGGCAAACAAACTTAAGAAGGATGAGCTACTGCTCACGCGCTATCCGCTCATCATTCAAACTGGCATGAATGATCAAGTCGTCGACAGAAGAAGTGGAAAGTGGAGAAGTCTTTTTGATGAACAAACACTGCAATTTATGGATTTTGGTTTTCGGAAGGTTATTATCTTGCAAAAACCAGCTGCAGAAGAAGAGTTGAGGGCAGCTATTTTAGACATCCTAAATACGAAATAGGATCTGCGTATTTTGCATAGTCTGCTCAGTCACTTTGGCTACTGAAATATCTTTTAGTTCGGCGATTTTCTTCGCAATCTCGAGCACATAAGCTGGCTCGGCGCGCTGTCCGCGATGCGGCGAAGGTGCGAGATATGGCGCATCCGTCTCGATCAAGATCGACTCGAGCGGCACCGCCTGCGCCACTTTTTGTACCAACAGCGCATTTTTGAACGTAATAATCCCCGTAAAGCCAATCTTAAAGCCCTGTCCAGCCATCTGCACGGCAGACGCAATATCGCCAGTGTAGCAATGGCATACCCCACACAATGTGGGATAGTCGGAAAGGACTTTGGCAACATGCGACTCGGCACCGCGGCTGTGCACGATGATCGGCAGGCCCAGCTCGAGCGCCAGATCAATCTGCGCCCGAAATGCCTCTTCTTGTCGCTCGTGACTGGCATTACTTTTGATAAAATCAAGTCCGCACTCGCCGATCGCCACGACATTGGGATCAGTCGCCATTTCAGCAAACCGCACGACCAGCTCTGGGGTGCAAGCTACCGCTTCGCTGGGATGCAGACCAACGCCGCAAAAAACATCCCTTTCAGCCTGAGCAAGCTTCAGAGCCCGTTCAGAACTAGCCAAATCACAGCCAGGATTGATAAAAGCTGTCACGCCAGCCGTGCGCGCACGCTGCAGCACAGCAGCTCGATCGGTATCAAAGTCAGGAAAATCGAGATGGCAGTGGGAATCGATCACAAATGAAATAGCGTAGAATAGATGCATCTATTCTACCCCTCTCTTCTGGACTGCCAAATCATTGCTGCTATCGACCTCTTGCACAGCGCGCCTGTCAGTCTCTATGCAGGCAGCACAGAGCAGGTCGAAACCTTTCCGCGCGCCAGCTGGAATATCGCCACAGAGCTGGAGCAAGCCGGCGTCGACGGTCTCGTACTCATCGATCTCGATGGTGCAGCAGCCGAACAGCCCATGAACGTGAAGACACTCGCCAAGATTCGCCAGCATATCGATGAGCCAATCGCCGCTGGCGGTGGCGTGCGCACGATAGCAGATGCCGAACAGCTCTTTGCAGCGGGTGCGAACCGCATTATTGTCGGCACCTCTGCGGTAATAAATGGCGCTTTTTTACAAGATCTTCTCTCAAAATACGGTGCAGAGAAAATCATTGTCGGTATCTCCGCTCGTGAAGCAGGGGGGAAAGTAGCTGTCGGTGCGAATGAAGAGAAGACACAAATGGACACGCTCGACTTTGCGCTCGATATGGAAGCGCAGGGCGTGCAGCGCGTGCTTTTTACCGATATCGCCCGCTCGGGCACGCTCAGCTTTCCAAATTTTGATATGGCCGAACGACTGAGCAGCGCGACGAATCTCAAGGTTTGGCTGCGTGGCGGCTTTGCAAAAGAGCAGCACATCCAGCTCGCGCGCGATGCGGCAGGTGTCGAAGCAGTCGTCATCGGCAAGGCATTTCTCGCGCGCGAGCTGGACCCTGCTAAACTGCGGATATTATAAATCCGCAACTATGATCGGCTACCTCAAAGGAACTATCGTCGCCAGCAATACAAAGTCAATTGTGCTCGATGTCGCTGGCGTCGGCTATCGTGTCGGTGTGAACACAAAGATCACTGACAAAGCCAACGGCAGCCCGTGCACGCTCTGGATTCACAGCCATCAAACGAGCGATGCCATCACATTCTTCGGCTTTGCAGCTGAGTCTGATTTACGTTTTTTTGAATTATTAATAAGCGTGAATGGCGTCGGACCAAAAACGGCATTGGATATTCTCGAGCAGCCGCAAAATAGTATCGAGCAGCTCATCGCCAGCGGTGATGCCAAGGCGCTCGCCAAGACGCCCGGCATCGGTGCCAAGACAGCAGCGCGCATCGTGCTGGAGCTAAAAAGTAAGATAAGCGGCGATCGCGAGATCACCGTGCCCGAGCTCGGTAATGAAATAGCCGATGAAGCGATCGAAGCACTGGAAAGCCTCGGCTATCGAAAAAGCCACATAAAAAAAGTGCTGGCAAAACTGCCAGCGAATATCGGCACGAGCGAAGCTATTGTGAGCTGGTTTTTGAAAGCTGTCTAAAAAAGAGCGCCGCGAGATGCTCTTTTTTATGAAATGATATTTGAAAGACTATTTCTTCTTCGTTATCTTTCGCTTCTTTTTAAAGGTCAGCACGGCATCTTTCTTCAGGAAGCCGATACCGACGGTATCCCCTTCTTTGAATTCGCCGTCAAGTAAACGACTCGCGAGCTCGTCTTCCACCTTTTCCATCATCACGCGGCGAGCAGGACGCGCACCATATTTGGGATCATAACTTTTCTTGGCAAGGTACTCCAGCGCAGCTGGCTCCAGCTCGAGATGAATATCTTTGCCAGACAAACGCTCGGTGAGGTCGGCAAATTGGAGCTTTACGATCTGCTCGATTTGCTCGTGCGTGAGCGGCTCGAAGACGACGACTCGATCAACGCGATTTAGGAATTCAGGGCGAAACTGCTCTTCTAGCTTATTTAGGACATCACCTTTTACCTCTTCAAACTCGGCCTTCGCATCAGCGATTTCACTTTTGTCCATGGCAAATCCGATCTTGCCAGCTTTGGTCGTCATGCGGTCAGCACCGATATTTGAGGTCATGATCACGATCGTATTACGAAAGTCGGTTCGGCGACCCTTGCCATCGGTCAGCTGCCCATCTTCGAGTATTTGTAAAAGAAGATTTTGAACATCGCCATGCGCCTTTTCTATTTCATCGAAAAGAACGACCGAGTACGGCCGACGGCGCACCTGCTCGGTGAGCTGCCCACCCTCTTCGTAGCCGATATAGCCAGCTGTCGTGCCCGTCAGACGCGATGCCTGATGCCGCTCCATGAATTCGGACATATCTATCTTCACCAGCGCATCTTCGCTGCCGTAGACCTCCTTTGCGAGTGTTTTAACTAATTCTGTCTTGCCTACACCTGTCGGCCCGAGAAACATGAATGAGCCAATCGGTCGATTTGGCTCGGCAATGCCCACACGACTGCGGCGCACAGCGAGGCTGATCGCCTTTACAGCTGTCTCCTGCCCAATGATCCGCTCGTGCAGCGTCTTTTCCAGATCTTGCAAACGCACAATATCAGCCGCGAGCAGATCGCCCACGGGCACGCCCGTCGAATGACTAATCACGCGCGCAATATCTGCCTCGGTGATATGCGGTTGGTCAGCACTCTGTGCAGGTGATGTCTGCTTATGCGATTCTATCTTTTGCTTTATTTGTAGCTCCTTTTGGCGCAGCGATGCTGCTTCTTCATAGTTTTGTCCGCTCACGGCACTCTCTTTTTCAGTCATGATCTTGGCCAGCTCCCCCTTCAGCTGACGCGTATTATCTGGCTGCTTGGCTATTGGTATATTCATACGTTTGAGCGAAGCCGCCTCATCCATGAGATCGATAGCCTTATCGGGTAAAAAACGATCGGGTATGTAGCGCTTACTCATAGTCACCGCGGCAGACAGTGCATCATCATCGATGATGAGCTGATGATGTTTTTCAAAGCCTGTGCGAATACCGCGCAAGATCTTGATGGCATCTTCTTCAGACGGCTCAGCAATAGTTATTGGCTGAAAACGGCGTTCGAGCGCCTTGTCAGACTCGACATGCTTGCGATATTCATCGGTCGTCGTCGCGCCGATACACTGTATTTTGCCGCGTGCCAGCGCAGGTTTGAGTATATTTGCTGCGTCGAGCGAGCCTTCCGCTGCGCCCGTGCCTATCAAAGTATGCAGCTCATCCATGAAAAGAATGACCTCCTTGCCTAGCTTGGTCGCCTCATCGATCACTTTTTTAAAGCGATCTTCGAACTCACCGCGATACTTTGTGCCAGCGACCAGCGCCGTCATGCTCAGCATCAGCACGCGTTTATCGTGCATCGCAGCAGGCACCTGCTCCGACACGATCCGCTGTGCGAGCCCCTCAGCGACGGCAGTCTTGCCCACGCCGGGTTCGCCGATCAGCACGGGATTATTTTTCGTTTTGCGATTGAGAATAGAAACAACGCGCTCCACCTCCACCTCGCGACCAATGATCGGATCCAGCTTGCCAGCCCGCGCTTCGGCAGTCAGATCTGTCGTGAAATAATCGAGAGCTGGTGTTTTGCTTTTCTTCCCGCCCGTCGGACCCGTCGGCGTCGCACCCTGCCCCGCCATTGACCCATCATCATCTTTGTGTGCATAACCATCGCCATAATCAGTTGGCTGCCCGCGATTGATCACCTGCTGCAGCGAACCAAAAAGAATTTCGAGTGGATGCGCCCCTTTTGGCAGGCTCTGCGCCTCCTGCGCCTCTTTGAAGATTTCTTCCAGTTGACGCTTCACATCGGCCGAGCGCACTTTCATATTTTCGAGAATCACCGTCGCAGCCGTGTTTTCCTGCGTCATCAGCGCGTAGAGCAGATGCTCCGTGCCGACCATCGCATGATTAAATTGGTACGCACAGCGCACGGCATCTTCGATCACTTTCTTGGCAAAGCCAGACAAACCGCCCGTTTCATCTGGCTGCGCCCCGCGCGGCGGCCGACTGCGCCCGACCGTCTTGAGCACCAAACGAACATTCTCTGCCGTCACACCAAAACCAAGCAGCACCGATGCACCGAGCGATTCGGGCTGGGTCAGAATGCCGAGCAGCACATGCTCCGTGCCGACATAGCTCAGACCCGCACTCCGTGCCTCCTCCTGGGCGACGATGAGAGCGCGTTTTGCTTCTTTACTAAATTTTTCAAAATGATTGTGCATGTCTATTTGGGGTTATTTTTTGCGTACTTTTTGAGGAAGTGCGAAGCTAAGTATAACACAGATTTGCATCCTTTTAAATCATTGATTAAAATAAATTAAATTAATTCTAATTAAACTTATATGAGGACAAGCATAAATCCAAAACTAGACCTCCAACAGCAAATTACTCGCCTTGCCCTCCTTCTCGAGGGACTACGACACTGCGATCCATTACGAAAAATAGGCAGACTGGCAATCGAGCAGGCTCGCAGCACAGCATATGAGCTGCCCGATGAGCTGCCACCTGCACTCACCACTATCGAGCGCGCCACCGCACGGCAATATGCTAAAGAGCTGACTGTCTACATGCATAAGCTCGGTGGTCTCGTCTTGTCTGGTAGCAGTATAAAATGTGTACCCAGCTGGAGTAGACGCAGTCCCGATGTCAGTCAGGCCGAGCACTTTGCTCGTCTTATAGCCGAGCTGCGCAAGCTGAATTATCAAGACGCGCATGACTGGGAACAGCATTATCCAAAGAAAAAAATCTTTGCAATATACAAAGCCTGGCAAGCGATTCAACTACGAAAGCAGATCCGTGATCGCCATCTTCCTGCTATCCGTCGAGCCAGTCATCTCGCCGAGATGCTAACGAGCATTGCGAAACTCATCGAGCTAGAGGAATAAGCCAATCGACGCGTGCTAAACTGAATGTAATGCAGGCGACTTACGACATCACACAGAGCTACGACTGGCACTATGCAAATGGTCCAATTATTGATTTTGAGCTGCCAGAAAATTTGCCCGCGCGTCAGCCGACAGAATTCCTCGGATTCAAGATAAATAGCCCGCTGGGCGTGCCAGCTGGCCCCCTGCTAAATGCCAATTGGATCAAGCTGTTTGCTGCCTGCGGATGGGATCTGCCGATTTATAAAACCGTGCGCAGCCGTGCAGTGCCCTGCCATCCCAATCCAAATATTGTCTTCGTGCATCCCGACAAGCAACTCGGGGAAGCCGATGCTGGCGGCAAGCTGGCGGGCGACCTGGATAAGCCCGATGCCGTCGGCAATCTTTCGATCACCAACTCCTTCGGCGTGCCCAGCAAAAAGCCGCATATCTGGCAGGCGGATGTCGAGCTGGCGAATAGCTATCTCAAAGATGGGCAAGTCATGATCGTGAGCTGCATGGGCACCGCGAGCGATGACGAGGCCGTCGAAGTGGATTATGCCCGCACCGCAGCGATGGCAGTGGAGGCAGGCGCAAAAATTATTGAATTGAATTACAGCTGCCCGAATCTCGCCAGCGGCGAAGGCAGTATCTACGCCGATGCCGTGCTGAGCAGCCGCATTAGTAAAGCCGTGCGAGCAGCGATCGGCAGCACGCCCCTGCTAATAAAAATGGGTAATCTCGATCCAAAGCAACTCGAAGAAGTCGTGCTGGCAAACGCACCTTTTGTGGATGGCTTTGCGGGGATAAATACCGTGCAAATGCATGTCAGCCATCCCGACGGCAGCGATATTCTGCCCGATCGCCAAAAATCTGGCATCTGTGGCAGCTGCATTCAGACCGCAGGGCTCGACTGGGCGCGGCAGCTAGCTGAGCTGCAAATGAAACTCGGCAATGAAAAAGTGATCGTCGGCTGCGGCGGCGTGATGACCGAAAATGACATTGATGAACGCCTCGCGGCAGGCGCAGATATCGTGATGTCTGCCACCGCTGCCATGTGGGACCCCCTGCTCGCCGCGCGCTGGCGCGCTGCTGGCTAGGCAAATAAAAAACTGCCTCGGATGAGACAGCCTTTTAAATGATGTCAGAAGGAATTACTTGTTTCGTGCGAGACCGAGTGAGCCGCTCTTTTCTGGGCGGGTGAATTGCTCGGTGTGCGTGCGTTCGTGCTGGCAAAAGCGCTTGCGCTCCAGCTTCTTGCCGTGCGTTGCGGTATTGAGATAGGTCGTGCCCGTCTGCTTTTTGCACGCACCGCAGACCCAGACTGAGACGGTAATTTTATTTCCTCTTCGAGCCATGATAGATAGGATTAATAGCCGATAGATTTTAGGGAAAAAGCAGCCATTTGCCAAATCTAATTTGAGTTTTTGGGGTAAAAATGGTAAAATGATATGAAATACTAATACAAACATAGCTATGTCTGCTGCTACAAAAAACGCGCCAGAAACACAAACTATCGCGCCGCCCATAAACGAGACTGTGCAAACAGGAGCTGAGACGCTCGACCCCATCGATCAGCGTATTGATCTGCTGAATAAAAAGGCGGATATTTACATCGAACGAATGGGCGTGAGCCATGAGCGACTCGCAGAATTGCGCGACAAAATAGAAACTGCACAAACACAAAAGGAAAAAAGTACGCTGGCACAGGAAATGGAAAATATTTTGGGTAGTCAGGATTTTGAGAACAAAATTGAAAAAGATGAAAAAGATCCCCTGCTGGTAGAAAAAGCTGAGACTGCTTTTACTTTAATTAAAGAGGTGCAGACAAATCCAAAGTTGGATTTGAATAAAATAAAAGCCGCAGATGCAGGACCTTTTATTACAAATCCCGAACTACAAAAAGCAATTAAAAAGAATCCGCAGATCTGGGCGGAGATAAAGAGTTTGGCTATAGAAGGATCAGATGCAGTAGAGATCCTTTCTGGCCCCGAGCGCGACCTCAGTACTGCAGAAGGGCAAGCATCGGCAATGGAAGCAACCGGTCGAGATGCAAGCAAGCTTATAAATTGGGCAAAGGAAAATCCTATTGGTACGGCTGCGATTATGTTGGGTACTATCAGTATAGTTGCATTCTTTTTAAATCGAGGAAATGAAAAAAATGACTCCTCATCTGACTCTAGTTCGACCTTTGCATGGATCACAGCAGGTCTGGGTGCTGCCCTTGGCATTGCCGCATGGCAAGAAAATAGAGTCCAAGCTGGGTTAGAAGTTGTAAATGATCTCCGAAACTCTGCGATGCAAAAAGTTGGCATAGCTGGAGAAGCAGCAAGCGGAGCCCTGGAAAAAGGAAAAGGTGTGATAGATAATATGATGGGCACAAGTGACCAGCTCCCGACTGGCCCCGAACAAGCAGAAGGAGCTGATTACGAAGTCACAACTGAACTAAATTATAAGAGAATTAAAGAATCTATGGGTAGCGAGCAGGCCTTCGCCTATCGCTTGCTACGTGAATTCAATAAACCTGGCGTCTTTAGCGCTTTAAATGTGTCAGGGCGCAAAGGGCTTTGGAAACAAGAAAATATCGATAAATATCTAACTCGTTTAGAAGGCCTTGATCCTGCCGCGAAACTGGATCCGGAAGAGCTAAACAATATCTGGTGGGCAATCAAAAGCCATGATGCGGCATCAATGGTGGTCTCCGGCGGACTTGGGGTTCTCACGCTGGGCGGCAGCTTTGCCATGAAGCTCGTTGAGTCTGAACAGCGCTTTTTGCAAAAAGCTTGGCTCGCAGTAAGGGAGGGTGATAGTGCAGAAATAAAAGATGCCTCTCTCGAATATACACAAAATGCCATTTTTGTGGGAGGAACTGTCTCTATTTTAGATTGGATGAAGGCCCAAATGGTTCACGGTCATGAAGGAAAGATGCTTGCCAGCCTTGGAAAGGGCATAAGGTATGGAGCTGGGTGGCCAGTTTATGGGATTAAGGCTACTGGTATGGCTATGGAAGCTGGCGCAAATAAATTAGCTGGTACTGCCGCCAAGCCGCAACTACTCGGTAAAGTTAAGTATGTTGGCAAGGCTCTGCATGTATTTGGTGCTGCAGGTGAAACAATTGCAAAGCTTGAGATAAAAACTGGAGCTATGAGCTTGTGGAAAGCTGGTAAATGGGTCTCTACACCGACCACATTTCTTGGAAAGAAAGGACTGGAGCTGGGCGGGAAAGCCGTCAAAAAAGGAGCAGAAAAACTAGCTACAACAGAAGTAGGCAAAGCTGGATTGGAGATGATAAAACGAGAATTTGCTAAGCGCGCAGTTGGCGAAGGTACCAAAAAATTCTTCAAAGAGGCAGCAGTTAAAGTTGGGGCAGAAGCAGCGGCTAAATTTATTGCAGAGCGTGCTGCAGCTGCTGGCTTATCAAATGCCGTACCAATTGCTGGCCAAGTAGCCTCAATCGGCATCACACTTTGGACAATCGGCGAAGTGGGCTTCATGGCTTACGATGCTTACGATGTATATGACACCCACAAAGAAATTAAAGAGCATGAAAAACTACCAGAAAAAACCATCCAGTTCGATCCAGAAACTGAAAAAATGCTAGCTGGTGCTAATGAGGTAGATCAGATCAAGATCTTGTCCAAGCTAGCAAAAGCTACTTTGACTATCGAACGTGAGGGTATGTCGGGAACAGAAACATACTTCTTTGAAAATGGTCAGGTTGTCGACATCCAGATCGAGGGAGTCTAAATTAAAATCCAGCCTGCCAGCGAAGCACCGCTCAGCGCAGCGAGTAAAGAAAAAATCTCCAGCCACAGAAATGGCACGATCAAGCTGACGGAGATGAGAATGATCGCCAGCTCAAACAGAATCGAAATTGTTTCGATCAGCTGGATCTGCAACAGCATATTTTTAACTTCTGTTTCTTTAGCCTCAGCATCATCGCGAATCTCAGATTTTTCTGTTTTATAACGAGCGACTGTCTCCTCTAAATCCGCGATGCGCTCGGCGGAAAGATCCGCAGAGAAAGAAAGCTCGGACTCATAAATGCGCTCTTTGATCGATTTTTGGTGAAAGTAGCTCCAGGAATTACTCGCTTCATCGCGCGTGAGCAAAATGCCGCGATTGGTATGATCGGCCCAGACGCCCGACAGCACGACCAGCGCACCCAGCACGGCAATTGCGATTGCCTTGCGGCGGTGACTCGGCTCGAGAGCTGAAGCATGCGAATGAGCGTGATGAGATTTATGATGTGGCATGCTTTTACTTTACTACAGCTTCGGCGATTTGCACGGCATTGAGCGCAGCGCCTTTCAGCAACTGGTCTCCGCAGAGAAAGAAATCTAAACCGTGCGAGCCAAAAACCAAGCTCTGGCGGATACGACCAACCTCGACATCATATTTTTTACTGGCCGTGAGCGGCATCGGATACTGCTGTGCGTCTGGATCATCGATGAGCTGCACGCCCGGCGCTGAACTAAGAATCTCACGGGCAGCGGCTGGATCAATTTCTTTTTCAGTCTCAATAGTGATCGACTCAGCGTGTGCGCGAAAGGTTGGGATGCGGACAGCTGTGCAGGAGATGGATAATTCGGGAAGATTAAAAATCTTTTGTGTTTCCCAGACAACTTTCATTTCTTCTTTCGTGTAGCCATTATCTTGAAAGCTATCAATGTGAGGAATGAGATTAAAGGGAATCGGGTGCGCAAATTTTTCACAGCTAACTGTCCCCCCTGCCAAGTAGTTTTTTGATTGCTCACGCAGCTCGTCCATAGCTGGCTGACCCCCACCAGAAGTAGCTTGGTAGGTCGACATAATAACTTTGGTCAAACCAAATGCCTGATACAGTGGCCACAGCGCCACAGCAGCGATAGCCGTCGTGCAATTTGGATTGGCGATAAGTGTAGCGCCCTTTGCTGTTTCGGGATTGATCTCGGGAATAATGAGTGGGATAGCATCGTCATAACGAAAGGCCGAAGAATTGTCTATCACAATTGCTCCGCCTGGCGCAGCAATAGCTAGCGCAAACTCACGCGCAAAATCACCCGAAACAGCGAGCAAAACAATGTCCATCTCACGCGCTGCAGCGATCGAAAAGAGCTCGATCGTCTGCTCGCCAAAAGGCGTTTCAATACTTTTGCCAGCGCTGCGCTCGGAGGCAAAAAGATGCAGCTCTCCGACGGGAAATGCACGATCATGCAACACGCGAATCATCTCTGCGCCGACTGCCCCCGTTGCACCGATAATACCTACTTTGCATATCATGATTTTTTCATAATTAATACGCCTGCAACGATAATGAGAAATGCAGCAAACAGATATCTAAATGTGCGCTCGGATATGATCGGCTGTATATAGCTAATCGCAAGATATGATCCAAGCACAGCACCCACGCCAATGAGTGCGCCCGCCTTCCAGTCGACAGACCCCTTCATGCCATATAGCGCAAGAGATGAAAAAACAATAAATAACATGCTCACAAAACTAGAGCTCACGGCGGCATTTTTGGAGAAGCCAAGAGCAAATAATAATGGCACCGCAAGCAACCCGCCACCTGTGCCTGTCAGTGAACCGACGACCCCGATAGCCACACCTGCAAGCGGAAGAAATAATAAAGAATTCATAAAAAAATTATGTAAAGAATTTTGTGTGCAAAGCGAGCACGGCCTTGTCTGCATCTTTTTCATTGACAATAAACGTCACATTGAGCTCGCTCGCACCCTGACTGATCTGGTCGACACTGATACCCGCTCGGCCTAATGTGGTAAAAATCTCGCCAGCAATACCTTTCATATGTTTGATCCCCATGCCAACCAAACAAACAATCGCCTTATTTTTCTTGATACAAACTTTGGAAAACTGCTTAAGTTCGGCTGTTATTTTTGACACATGTTTGATATCTTCGATTGCTACAGAGACCGAGACTTCGCTCGTAGACACCACATCAATAGATATTTTGTGGCGTGCAAAGATCTCAAAAAGGCGCGCTAAATAACCATATTGCATGAGCATGCGATAGCTGGCGATATTTACGATCGTAATGCCTTTCTTGCTCGTGATGGCAGTAACGGGATTTTTTAGCTTTTTTACTATGGCAGTCACCTCGGTGCCACGATCGGCAGCTCGAAACGTATTTTTGATCCAAACAGGAATACCTGCCCGTGTCGCTGGGTGAATAGACTGCGGGTGAATCACCTTTGCGCCAAAGTGAGCTAGCTCTGCCGCAGCCTCAAACGAAATGTGGTCAATAATTTTGGCATGCGATACAGTGCGCGGATCGGCAGTCATAATACCAGACACATCTGTCCAAATTTCTAGTCTTTCCGCCTGTAAACCCGCCGCAATGAGCGCCGCACAAAAATCGGAATATCCGCGACCAACTGAGGCCAGCATGCCCCCTGGCACCCGCCCAAAGTAGCCCGTCGCGACAGGCACCTTTTTTTGTTTGATGATCTTGCGAAAGATCCTGGCGAAATTTTTTTCAGCCGTGAGATAAAAACGCTGATCGGCCAGACTGTAGCCCGACGGAATCGATGTTTCCAAATCTACCTGCTCGGCAGCAATGCCCGCAGTGTGTAATATGCCGACCAGTAAGCGCGAGCTCAGTCGCTCGCCAACAGCCAATACGCGATCGGCCAAATCAGGTGCGAGCTCGTCTGCTGTGCGAATAGCTGATAAAAAAATCTGCAAGCGATCAAGACGCTCATGAATGTACAGCTCTACTTTTTGTAGCTCAGATACATCGTGAATCTGAGATCGAGCTGTGTCGATGTGTTGTTTTTTTATTTGTTTGATGCTGCGCGCAAGTGCGACCGCCTTGCCTGCAAGGGCATTATCAATGAGTCGTAAAAGCTTGGCTGTCGTGCCTGCCATTGCCGAGACAACAACCGCGTTATCATCTCGCGTGCTGCGGATAATGTCGACAACGGCTGCCAGTCCCGCTTGGGAGCCCATAGATGTGCCGCCAAATTTTTGAACAATCATGAAAGATCTTTATACTCATTCAAAATACCTGCTAAACAAGCTAATATCAAGCCATGTTTGATCAAAAAGTTTTGCTCAGTGTTCTTATATTAGGTCTTGGCACAGCGGCTACATTGGCACCGATCTGGGTAATGGGCACGCTCATAGGAATCTTTGGCATCGGATTGGTATGGCGCTGGCCGATAGGCGGTATCGTGCTCACGATGTTTGCCACGCTCGGGGGCGAGTTTGCGCGTGTGCATATTGGCAGTTTGCATCTCTTGCTATTGGATCTACTCGCACCCCTGGTACTTGGCATATGGCTATTACAAAAATTGATTCGCAAAGAGCAAGTACATATTGATATCATCGGCGGCTGGCTCATTGCTTTTTGGGGTGTGGCACTCACGAGCTTGGTATGGAATGCCTCCTCATTATCAAGCGCGGCATGGTACGAAGCCGCCCTGCATCTTATTCGCTTTGTGTCGATCTCTGGCTTTTATTTTATTGTCCGTGATCTCGTTGGCTCAAGCCAATTCCAACAAAAAAATATAGTACATATCGTGCTCGTGACTGGCGCACTCCTCGCCATCTCAGGATTTGTACTTATGCGGTTTTTCCCTGACTTTGCTGCAGCAGGGCTCACAAGTCTCGGCTGGGATCCGCATATCGGCCGCTTGACTGCCAGCTGGCTCGACCCAAATTTTGCAGGCGGTGCCTTTGCATTTTTTCTTGCTTTTGCAGGTGCTCGCTTTCTCACAGCAAAAAAAATTTTTGAGCAGGCGCTATTATTAGGGCTTGCAGGCATATTATGTATTGCTCTGCTATTTACCTATTCGCGCAGCGGTCTGCTCGCGTTTGGTATTGCGGGACTTATATTGGGTATGTTGCGCAGTCGCATGCTGCTTGTCGTTGGCATTGCCCTCAGCATACTCGGCACGAGTCTGTCGCCCCGTTTGCAGGAGCGTCTGGGCGAGCTCGCCCAATCGGCCACTAGTTTGGGGGGCACTAGCCAGCAGCTATTGGACCCGACTGCTCAGCTCCGCGTAGATAGCTGGCACGAAGGCTGGCGCATATTTATTGCGCATCCGGTCCTCGGGGTCGGCTATGGCGCCTATGCAAGCAAGCAAAACTTTGCTGATAGCGAGAGTCATGCTGCTACTGGCAGTGATAGCAGCATCTTAAATATCGCTGCAACAACTGGGGTTATTGGCCTGTTTACCTTTTTTGGTCTGCTCATTGCCATCTGGCGGCGAGCATGGCAGCAGCGAAAAAGCTGGGCAGGGCTCGGGCTCCTCGCGGGTGGCGCTGGTCTGCTCGTGCATGCGGTCTTTGTGAATTCACTCTTCTTTGCGCCATTATTACTGTATCTTTTTGTAGGGGTCGGCATCCTGCATAAAAAAGCGCCTGCATAAAAAAGAACCTTTCGCGTGGAAAGATTCTTTCTGGTGCTCGGAAGAGGACTTGAACCTCCACGGGACGAATCCCACACGCCCCTCAAGCGTGCGCGTCTACCATTCCGCCACCCGAGCAAGATATCAACACTGTAAATACAGCCGACAGATTTTAGCTTGCTTTGTGCAGTATTTCAATCGCTTTTTCGAGCTGGGGATCCCGCTCTGCTTCATAATCATCTGCTGTCATCGGCACGACGACATCGGGCTCGATACCATCTTGGGTTACATTGCGTCCGCCCGGCGTAAACCACTTTGCGACGGTAATACGCAATGTCGAACCATCGGCAAATGAATTGATGAGCTCTTGCACCGTGCCTTTGCCAAATGACTTTTCACCGACGATCTGTGCACGCCCAGCATCTTGCAGTGCGCCAGCGAGAATCTCGGATGCTGAGGCAGAGCCAGCATTTATCAGCACGACAAGTGGCGTCTGCGGCAAAATAGGTGTGCCTGACACAGATAATACTTGATCGGGCAAGCCGCGTTCACGAATCATGACAACATCGCCGCTGGCAAGTACTTTACTCGTCATATTTACTGCCGCATCGAGATAGCCTCCGCCATTGAAGCGCAGATCGATCACAACGCCAGTCGGATCGGTGAGCGCGAGCTCCTGCAGAGCTTTTGCAAACTCTGTGGCAGTATCATCGGCAAAGGCTGCTACGGTAATGACCGCGATGCCATCGTCACGCTGTGCAACAGTCACACTTTCTATAGTGATAAAGTCCCGCACGATCGCGATTTCATGCGGCTGCAATTCATTACTGCGCAAGACAGTGAGCACGACTGTGCTGCCTGCCTCGCCACGAATATGCTGCACAGCCTCAAACACACTGAAATCTGCTGAGATAACACCATTTATCTTAAAAATATGATCTCCAGGGAGTAGCCCTGCCTTTTCAGCTGGCGAGCCGCGCAGCGGGGAGATGACTGTCAGCACATCATTTCGAATGCCCACTTCCGCACCGATGCCTGTGAGCGTGCCATTGAGATCATCGAGAAATGCTTTACTTTCGTCAGGATCGAGAAACTCGGAAAATGGATCACCGATACTGTGCACAACACCTTTGACGGCCCCATACATTAGCTGCTCATCAGTCAATGATTCGCCATCGACATACTTTGCTGCCACCGTATCCCAGACCTGCCACAGCAATGATAAATCACGCTCCTCTAAAACGGCAGGCGTGGGCAAGCTGGCATGCGAATTAAATTGGTCGCTCCCCTGCACAAAACCAAGAAAATACGCCACAAAAGGCAAAATGAGCAGAAAGGAAAGAGAGAGTTTTTTACGCATGCAGAGAGTTTAGCAAAAAAAAGTTAAAAGCTGCCGCCATCGGCAAACATATCCTCGGCTGCCTGTGCGAGATCAACCTTTTTTTGTCCAGCTAGCGGCGAAATGACAGGCGCAGGTGCAGCAGAGGCAATCTCGACTTCGGCACGCTCAATAGCAACCGAAATATGCACACCCAATAAAGCAGAAAACGCCTCGGCAATAGCCCCTTTTGCTTCGGCTGTATCGAGCTTGGACAGATGAAAGTCACTGCTGACACCGAGCACTATCTGTGTGCCAGCGGCCTGCAGCACAGCTGCTTCTCTGAGAGACATGCGCGTGGCAGGCTTTTGAATGTCTGTACTGATCTTTGCAAGTGCCATCTGGGCAATGGCTATAGTGAGCTCATCGGGAGTCGATCGAACAGGCACGGGTGCGGGCTCGGCAGGCACACAAACGGGTGTCGATTCAGTAGGCATCGGCGCAGGGTCTGGCATAGCCGGCGCAGCGACGGTTGGCAGTGCAACGACCTGCGCAGCAGTAATATCTTTGCCGCACACTTCGATAGCTGCTATCTCGAGCGGGAGCTGAGGGATGATGGCATGCTTCAAATCTTCGCCAGCACGTGAAAAAGACGCAAGAATCTCGACAATGCCCTTTGCCTCGGCGAGCTTATTTTCGGCGATTTTTGCGAGCATGAGCTCACGAAAACGTGCGAGCACAGCAGTATTGAATTGCATGAGATTGACACCATCGCCGACGAGAGATGTGATGGCAGCCAGCGCAGTATCTACCTGCCCAAAAAGAAGAGCATGCACAAAATCCTCCACTGCCTGCGGGCGGGTGAGCCCGAGACTCTGAGCGACAGTCGTGAGTGTCACTTCGCCACCGCTGCCGATCTGCTCCAGCATGCCCAGCGCATCGCGCAGACCACCAGCAGACTGCTTGGCGATGAGCTCGAGAGCATCTGCATCTGCAGTGATCGACTCCTGCTCGGCGACCGTGCCGAGCAAGCCGACAATAGCAGCGACCTCGATACGATGAAAATCAAAACGCTGACAACGAGAAATGATCGTCTCGGGCACTTTGTGAATCTCGGTCGTCGCAAGGATAAAGTATGCATGCGCTGGCGGCTCTTCGAGAGTTTTGAGTAATGCATTGAATGCCTCTTTCGTCAGCATGTGCACTTCATCGATAATATAGACCTTAGCCTTCGCACGACTCGGTGCAAAGCTAATCTTCTCTTTGAGATCACGAATCTCATCGATACCACGGTTGCTGGCAGCGTCGATCTCGATCAGATCGACCAGTCGGCCAGCAATTGCAGCAGTGCACAGATCGCAGCTATTGCAAGGCTCGCCATCATCAGCAGGCGCCGCACAAAGGATCGCGCGCGCGATGATACGTGCCGTCGATGTCTTGCCAGTGCCGCGTGGCCCTGTAAAAAGATAGGCGTGCGCGAGCATATCTTTAGCCAGTGCGCCAAGAAAAGTCTGCTTTACATGCTCTTGCCCGACGAGATCGGTGAGCGTTTGCGGGCGATATGTGCGATAAAAGCTCATGTTTAGGAAAGTGGTGGGGTCGCCAGTTTACCGATCCCGCGCAGCCGCGTAAACTACAGCCATCCTTAATTGTATTCAATATGCATATTTCAAAATTTCTGACTCTTGTATCTCTGTGCTCACTCACCTTGCTAGCTGCCTGCGGCACCCAGCCAGTTGGCAGTCTCACGACTACCGATGTGCCCGCCGATGCCAAAGTGACGGTCGTCGAGTTTAGCGATTTCAATTGCCCCGCATGCCAAGCCAGCTATCCTATTACCCGCGAGGTCCGTCAGATCGCAGGCGTGCACTTTGAATATCGCAATTTCCCGCTCGATATCCCTGGCCACGAAACGAGTTTCGCCGCAGCAAATGCCTACGAATGTGGCAAAGCCCAAGGCAAAGCAGACGCATTTGAAACAGCTCTTTTTGAAAATAGTGAAAAATTTACCGACGAATTCTTACGCACACTGCCTGCAAAATATGGCTTTGACATGGATCTCACTGCCTACCAGAGCTGTGTCGATGACCAGCAATTTGCGAGCAAGGTCACCGATGACGTGCGCACCGCCACCCGCACAGGGCTAAACAGCACGCCGAGCTTTATCGTAAATGGTGAGGTCGTGAGCGGCGCGCGAAATCTAATCGATATTGTGCAGGCTAAGCTGGCACAGTAATGCCCGTTCGGCTCAATAAGCATCTCGCCGACCTCGGCATCGCCAGCCGCCGCAAAGCCGACGAGCTGATCGCGGCGGGACAGGTCTTTGTAAATAGTAAAATCGGGAACATGGGACAGCAAATCGACCCCGAGCATGACGAAATCCGTGTCGCCGATGCAGTGCTCGAGCAACAAAAGAAACAGATGTATATCCTGCTAAACAAACCAACAGGCTATGTCACGAGCAATATGGCAACGAAAACCGAGCCAAAGATCGTGCTCGACCTCGTCGATGTGCCCGAGCGCATCTTCCCCGTTGGTCGGTTAGACAAAGATACTTCAGGACTCTTAATTTTGACCACTGATGGCGTGCTCGCTTACCGCCTGACCCACCCCAGCTTTGACTGTGAAAAAGAATACGAAGCCGCACTCGACACACCACTCACCGCCGAACGCATTCACAAAATAGAAACCGGCATGCAGTTAAATTATCAAAAGACAAAACCGACAGAAATCCGCCAGCTGGGTCCACGACGCGCCCGCATCATTCTGCGCGAAGGCAAAAATCGCCAAGTGCGCCGCATCTTTGGCAAGGTCGGCTGCGAAGTAGTGAAATTGAAACGAGTCCGTGTAAAAGGGCTCCAGCTAGATGAAGACGCCTTGCCAGTCGGCCAGTGGCGCTATCTCACCGCAGAAGAAATAACAATGCTCCGCAATGTTTGATGCACTTTCCCTTCTTTTCAGCACAAAAATGGCGGCACAGCTTCCCGATCCGATGATGCTCGCCATCGCACCGATTCCCGAGATCAGCGAGCCCTACCCCGCGCCAGTCATCGCAGCCGACTCGGCTTTCATCATTGATCTCGCCAGCGGCAAAGTCTTATTCGAGCAAAACGCCGACAAGCCGCGCCCCATCGCCAGCCTAACCAAACTCATGACCGCCATTGTTGCCCGCGATTCTTTTGGGCTGGATGACATTGTGACCGTCTCGGCACATGCCGCCGCGCAACCCCCCGCCAAAATCTGGCTGCGGCAGGGCGAACACATGACCGTCGAGCAGCTCTTGCATGCTGCACTCATCGCAAGTGGCAATGATGCCGCCACCGCACTCGCTGAGCACTTTCCTGGCGGCATCGAGTCATTTGTCGCCGCGATGAATGCCAAAGCAAAAACGCTCGGGCTGCGGCACACCCACTTTGCCAATCCGATCGGTTTTGACGATGCAGAGAATTACAGCTCAGCGCGAGACATCAGCCTGCTCGCCCAGCGTGTGCTGCGCGATCCCGTCTTGCGGGGCATCGTGGAGACAGCAAAAGAGAATCTAGAAAGTGCCGATGGCATAGCACATGCATTTCATTCGACAAATCATCTCTTTGGCAGCTATCTCGACATCCGCGGACTAAAGACTGGCACCACCCCCGCAGCTGGCCAGTGCCTCGCTGCCATCGCCCGCGGCGATCAGGGCAATGATGTGCTCGCCATCGTGCTCGATTCACCGAGTCGATTCAATGAAACCAAGATCATGCTCGAATGGGCGCTCGCCAATCACAGCTGGTAAACTGCCAATCATGGAACAGCTCGACAAACTCATTTTCGTCTTTGGATTCGCCGCGCTCAGCTGGCTCGTCGCGCTTGTGCTGGCGAAGCCATTTATCAGCTTTCTCACGCGAAACAAGATCGGCAAGCAGATCCGTGCTACTGGCGTCGATGGTCGCGATAGCCCGCTCTTTCGTGCACTCCATATTGGCAAGACCGGCACCCCCACGATGGGCGGCGTGCTCGTCTGGGGCACCGTGCTGGCGATGGTCGGCCTCTCATTCATTCCGCAGGCGCTCGGCTGGGTCAATTATTCCCTTTGGAATCGCGCCGAGACCTTCATTCCGCTCTTTACGCTCATTACCTGCGGCCTGCTGGGCATGCTGGATGACTGGTACAACATCCGCGGCATTGGCAGGCACAAAGGTCTGCATGTCCGCCCAAAGCTCATTTGGCTCACCGTCTTCGCTGCTCTCGGTGCCTGGTGGTTTTATACGAAGCTCGGCTGCCTCGACGGCGTCGCCGACGCCTGCCTGGTGCATCTGCCAAGATTGGGTGACTTCGATATCGGGCTTTGGTATATTCCCCTATTTATTTTGGTCATCATCGCCACCAGCAATGCCGTGAATATCACCGATGGGCTCGATGGACTCGCTGGCGGTCTGCTGGCAATGGCCTTCGGCGGCTTCTCGGTCATCGCCTATTTCCAAGGACTCTTTCTGCTTTCCACGCTCTGCGCTGCCATCGTCGGTGCACTCTTTGCCTTCCTCTGGTGGAATGTCCCGCCTGCGAAGTTCTTCATGGGCGACACAGGCAGCTACGCGCTCGGGGCGACGCTCGGCGTCGTAGCCATGCTGACAGACAGCATCGTGCCCCTCTTTTTCATCGGTGGCGTATTTATTTTGGAGACACTTTCGGTCATCATTCAGCTGCTCAGTAAGCGGTTCCTCGGTCGAAAGGTGTTTCTCATTGCACCGATTCATCATCATTTCGAAAAGCTCGGCTGGCCAGAGCATCAGGTCACAATGCGCTTTTGGCTCGTCGGCGCAGTCATGACTGGTCTCGGTGTCGTGCTGGGAATTGTGGGAATGGGGAATTAAATATTCCAACAACCTCTCTCTTGTCATCCTAAATACTCCCTTTGTCATCCCGAACTTGTTTCGGGATCTCAGACGCTCGGGAGCCTCACCTTTCTTAGATGCTGAAATAAATTCAGCATGACAAAGTAGATCGTCATTCTCGCGAGCAAGGTGAATTGCCGCAGGCAAGAGAAGATCCCCTGGGGGAAAGCGGGAATCTAAAAAATAGATCTGACAAATATAACAAAAGAATCTAAAATTCAATTTTCTTATTATTAATAATGCCGATATCACTATTGCCACCATCCGAAGAAGTCACAGATAAGCTTCAGCCTTCCGATGTTATCGCAGCTAAGCTTCAGTTATTAACTGAAAATGAGCTAAGAAACTTTGATGAATGTTTTCTATTC
>Ga0316202_10000911_pt1 | contig 26542 bp, 23 predicted proteins | sample 3monrhotite_MG_FD_204934 | JGI IMG/M metagenome (GOLD analysis project Ga0316202, IMG submission 204934) | Microbial mat bacterial communities from mineral coupon in-situ incubated in ocean water Damariscotta River, Maine, United States -... | ecosystem: Environmental > Aquatic > Marine >... | reverse complement strand
TGCTGTACTTTGTTCATAAGGTAATTCCTCCGTTGACGTACCCGGAGTTGGGTACAGGAGGAATTATCTTTTAAATTTCATGCTATGGGGTTTGGGTTTTTGCCGCGTAGCGGCTTCGTTCAACAAAGTATTCAACATGAACATACCTCCGCGGCGTTTGAGTTATGCTCTTCGCTACGGTAGCATAATTCAACCACGACTACGGCATGCCCGTTAACACAACATTAGTATCATAAAAACATGAAATGGATAAATAAATACTTCGACGATATTGATGACTTCCCAAGACCTAATTGGGAAAAAATCTACGAGCATGTAGAGAAGCATCATAAGGATGAAAACCAAGATAAGCTATGGTGCAATGTTGTTAATGCTTGGATGAAAAAACTAAAGTCCAAGTTATCTAGTGATTATCAAACTCATGAGTCTGATAATTATATTCTTGTTACAACTGAGCCCGGTAAATATGTAACTTTATTACAAGGATTTCTTGAAAGTACTTTAAAAAAGATATTATCTACATTAAAAGGGATAGCATCTGATGAAGGCTATGGGAAATATGTAGTGATAGTATTTAATGATATTGATGATTATTATTCATATATATCATATTACTACCCAGAAGATGGTGTATTTGGGCTTAGTTCAGGTGTTTATCTAAATAATGGTTACGGTCATTTTGTATTCCCACATCAAGATGTTACATATTCTGAATCAGTTACTGCACATGAAATGACACACTCACTCCTCGCGCACTTACCAATACCTTTATGGCTAAATGAAGGTATGGCAGTAACGATAGAAGATATGATTACAGGGTCTGCACCACTAAGAATGGATAATGAATTATTTGCGAGACATAAAGCTTTTTGGGGTACAAAAGAAATGCAGGAGTTTTGGTCTGGCGAGGCATTCTACCGATCTGACGAAGGACAAGAACTTAGTTACCATTTAGCCCAATTTGCTGTTAAATCGTTATCTCATGATTATGAAAAATATGCTCGCTTTGTAAATAAGGCTAATTATGATGACGGTGGTGAATCAGCTGCAAATGATATATATGGTGGCGGCTTAGGCGGTCTTATCTCACAGTTTTTTGGTGATGGAGACTGGACGCCCAAACCGCAAGAGTGGAAACAAGAAGACACTAAAAAATCGTCCAACTTGATCCGTAAAAGCGCCGTTTCGCTTCGCTGCATCCTACTTCCACGGTCAAGTTAACTCAAACGTTAGCGCGCCAAGCGAAGCTTGGTGCATCTTGCAGGATGAAAGTCCCTGTGGGGAAAGGACTAACCATCTACCTGTATCGAGTGTTGCGCCTGTGGCGGAGCTTGAAAAAATATCTTCAAGCTCCGCCACAGGTGAAGTGTACACAGAGAGTCATGCAGGCCGTAGGGGAGTCCGCGCTCCCTAAAGTGCTGGTATAGCTTCGAAATGAAACATGTTCCGGTCGCCGAGAGTGTTAACGTATACCGAAGGTAATACAAAGCAACCGAGAGGGGCGTTCTTCTTTCTTGACCCTTTTCACTTTGCTACTTGATAACTAATTATAAATTTGTGGTGCATGGAACGCACCCTCCGGGTATTTAACGCGTAGGTCGCAGAAAAAAATACAAAAAATCAAGAAATTCTGCACCTTCTGTGATTCTGCGACCTTCGCGTTTATAACATGCTACTTGTTAGCGCCACGATGACATAACTTTCCTTAATGTGCTGGAGTACTTATGATTTAACGGGCTAATGTTTATGTCTCCGTCATATTGTTTATTATTTCAGGGTTTAATCGGGTTTGGTTTTTTAACCTGTTTCATAAGGTCGTTGTCCCATTTACCTTCAACAATAATATGAGCTACTCCGCCAAGCATAAAAGCTTGAATTAAATTATGGTTTAAATAAGCATATGTTCCAGGTTGCTTAAAAGTGTATATCGCAGCAACAGCTTCACCGCCACTGATATGCCAGGTTTCACGATCAACAGTTGGTTTGTTATTAAATGAACCGCCTGGCCAGACTAAATCGCCATGGCCGCCAATTAAATGAATGCGAGAATCTTCATTTGCTTGTGAGTGAATAAATAAAACGGTATCACCGACTTTCGCTTTCATCGCATTTTTACCCGTTAAACTACCTTTCTTACCATTATATGTAACATGTGTCGGCGTTAATTTTTTCATGACGTCCAAGGTGTCATCCATAGCAACAACCGCATTTGGGTAGCGCTTAAATTTTCCTTCTTCATTTTTCGGAATATACCAGCCTTGTTCTCCAATGTAATAAGCTTTGTTATAAGTAACTAAGTCACCTTTGGCATCTTTAAGTCCATCGCGAGGGAGTATCATAATGGCACCGTACATGCCAGAGACCACATGGTAAGGAACCATAAGTCCACCTGGCGCGCAATGATAAACATATGTTCCCGGTCTATTGGCTTTAAAACGCAGAGTTACCTGTTGACCAGGAGATACTAGCGTCAAAGCTCCTCCACCTAGTGCGCCGGTTGATGCATGGAAGTCAATATTGTGAGACAGTAAGTTTGTTTCTGGGTTTTTAAGTGTTAATTCAACGTAATCACCTTCATGTACTACTACTATCGGGCCTGGGTTAGTGCCGTTAAAAGTCATCGCTTGAACAAAAACATCCGTTTCTATCTCTATCTCTTTTTCCTCAATGATCATTTCTATTTCAATAATTCGAGGTTTTCCTGAATATTTTTGCTGATGTTTTGGAAGGAAAGGCGGATTTACTAATTTTTGCTTCACTCGTTCTAAGCCCTGTAAGTTATCCTCCGTGCCAACATTGTCAATATAAGGCTGAGCATTTTCATCAGAAAATAATAGTGTTGAAAAAAACATTAAACAGAAGCCGAAAATCAATTTAAAGTGTTTCATTTTTTTCTCCAAAATATTTTTGTTAAAAACATATAATATTGATATTAAAAACCAGTGTTTTCTCAATGAATTTACTGGTTTTTTTAATGATATCTTTAACTGTAAATAGTGTAGTCGATGGCTTGTTCGATATAAGAGGTAAAGGGTTTTTTTGATATAAAAACTTGCAATTAATAGCAGTCGTATAAGTTTTTATCAGTTATTACCTGAGAGATATCCTGAAAAACAAGTGATGAAATTGCGCCTTCATTTGTTAGGTTGGTCAGTTTCTACGTGACGAGATTGATTATTTTTATATTGCCAACAACTATCAATTTTTTGGATTGTTAGGTTCGATGCAGAGTACGAATTTCTTAATATAGTATATTGTAATGGTCAACTATTTATAGATATGAAAATTTTTTAGGCCAGAAAAAAATTCTGTCTATTAACTTGAGTACAATGTTAGGTGAAACGTATAACAGTCCTATAAATTTCGTGTCACTATTTTTATGTAGATTAATCGTTAAAAACACGCTATTTTCTAAAAAATTCAGTGGGTATTTGACGTGGAGATTACAGAGAAAAATACGAAAAACTTTGCGACCTCCGCATTTATAACGTGCCACTTGTCAGTACCACGACAATATAACCTTTCTTAAGGTAGTGAAGTGTTTATCCGGGGGGGGTGAACTCTTGGGTTCCGGCTAAAAACTGCTGGAATGACGATGTTCTCAGTAAAAAATGTTAACAGAGTGATTCACACTTTACTTTATGGAACAATTTAACTGTGAATGTTCTATACCCGTGACGTTATGGATTTAGGTCTAATTGTACGCCCTATTTCCTCCATGGCTGCGTTGAAATTCCTTGCAATAGAGCGACTATTACGCGTCATTTCGCCTTGCCATAAAGAAAATATGACGCACACTTAAACCTAAATCCATAACGCCACGGGTATATTAATATTAAATTGTTCTTTGTCGTTTCTGTATTCGGTTTCGTATGTACCATTTGTTTGAGGGTATCTGCGTCTATAGGATATGCTTGATCTGTTTGAACGAAACCAGGGGGTGATTTATGGTCGGCAAAAAAAATATCGTATTCGGGTTTTTATTTCTGGCAAGTACAGCGGCACTAGGGCCGTTAATGGTGATGAAATATGATGATTGGGGCGTGGCCAATACCGAGAAGCAGCAGATTGTGGGAAAATTGCAGGAGCTCCGGGCCGGTGATTATGAGGAAGACTCCGAGACTCTGGAGGATTTGAGCGCCAAACAACTGGCTATCGCTAATGCCGAGGCGATTATCAGTATGAACAAGGTGAGTGCTAACGAATTTGGTATTGATTTCATCAAAGGCGGACCACATGCTCATGGTAATCTTGAGGCTCTATTGAATATCGTGGTGGGAGTCGTGTTGTGTTTCATCGCGGCGCCGCGGATGTTGAAGCAGGTGGTGAGTTGGATGTTTATTATCGGTACGTTAATGCATTCCGGTCTGTTGTATCTGGAGCGAGTTTTTATGCAGGAATGGGCGGGCGTTTGGCTGAATACCGCTATCGGCCCGGCGCTGATATTGCTGGGGCTGGTATTAATGGGCGCAATGGCATTCAAAGGTTTCAAGGGTGAATTGGTGCAGGATTGACGTGCTGATTTTGATTTACAGACTTAAACGGCAGATACTGTTTTTATGAGAGATCTTTATCCAAAAATCAAGCCTTATGCCACGCATACGCTGGTGGTAGATGAGCCCCATCGGCTGTATGTGGAAGAAAGCGGCGAGTCGAATGGCATCCCCGTGTTGTTTGTGCATGGCGGGCCGGGGGCGGGTTGCTCGCCATATCACCGTTGTTTTTTCAATCCTGAAAAATATCGCATTATTCTTTTTGACCAGCGTGGCAGTGGTCATTCCCGGCCGCATGCCACTCTGGAAAATAACACTACCCAGGACTTGGTGGCAGACATTGAAGCCATCCGGGAACATTTGGGTATTAAAAAATGGTTGCTGTTCGGTGGTTCTTGGGGTTCCACTTTAAGTCTGGTATATGCTGAGGCTCATCCTGAACGAGTGCTGGGGTTGATTCTGCGCGGTATCTTTTTGTGTCGACCGCACGAAATAAAATGGTTCTATCAGGAAGGTGCCAGCCATATTTTTCCTGATTATTGGGAGGAATATCTCAAACCGATTCCTGAGGCGGAACGCGACGACATGGTGGCAGCCTATTATCAACGTCTCACCAGTGACAATGAATTACGACGCATGGCTGCGGCCAAGGCTTGGTCAAAATGGGAAGGGCGAACCTCGACGTTGCATCCCAGCAAGACCGTGGTGGATCACTTTAGTGAACCGCATAATGCGTTGAGTCTGGCACGTATCGAGTGTCATTATTTTACGCATGACAGTTTTCTCGAACCCGATCAGATATTACGTGATGCCAAATACTTGGTTAATGTTCCCGGCATTATCGTACAGGGGCGTTACGATGTGGTGTGCCCTATGCAAAGTGCCTGGGACTTATATCATGCTTGGCCTAACGCAGTGATGCAGATTATCCCCGATGCCGGGCATTCGGCGTTGGAGGTCGGCATTATCGATGCATTGGTACGCGCGACGGATGATTTTGCACGACGCCTGTCGTGAAGGTGAAAAATGATAGGCTTGTTGCAACGGGTTAACGAAGCCAGTGTTTCTGTTGATGATGAAATTATTGGTGCTGTCGGGCAGGGACTGATGGTGTTGGTCGGAGTGGAATGCGGTGATGCGGAGGCCCAGGCTGATCGTTTGTTAGAACGTTTGTTAACTTACCGTGTATTCGCTGATGCTGATGATAAAATGAACCTCAGTTTGAAAGATGTACAAGGCGGTTTGCTACTGGTTCCCCAGTTCACGTTGGCGGCGGATACTCAAAAAGGCGCGCGCCCCAGCTTCAGTTGTGCCGCCAGCCCGGAACAGGGAAAACGGTTGTTTGATTATTTTCTCATGCGGGCACAACAACAATATGCAAATGTAGCCAGCGGTCGCTTTGGTGCCGACATGCGAGTGTCACTGGTCAACGACGGCCCGGTCACTTTTTGGTTGCAAGTGAATCAGAAATAACTTTTAACCTAACACATCAGTTAAACCTAAATTAATCAGGTTGCCGCTTTTTTGATGGCCTGTTTACGCAGCCGGTCTAATTCTTCACCAATAGCGGCACCTGTAAATTTCCCTATTAGCTCTCTGGCAGTGATGGCGGCTGCGGCATCGCGTGTACGTCGCAAAATATCGGGCTGATCAAAATGCGCATCTTCAAAACCCGTACGGCCGCGTGAATCGGCTTCGCAGGCAAGAATAAACAGCTCGAAGCGTTCTGGGCGACGAAAGGCATCCACGGCGTTAAACAATTTGAGCAGGGTTGCAGGCTTGAGTTCCGCTGCACGATGGTAGTGCAGGTGATAGCGCGTTACCGCGACGGCCAGTTCACGGTAGCTTTTGGGCACACGCAGGCGTTGGCATAATGTCTCCACCAATGGTACGCCACGTTCTTCGTGGGCGATGTGTTTCGGCCACTGTTCTTTGGGGGTGGTGCCTTTACCGAGATCGTGTACCAGTGCAGCAAAACGCACAGAGGTATCAGACGACAATCGTGCCGCCTGTTCCAGCACCATCAGAGTGTGTACGCCGGTGTCGATTTCCGGGTGATGTTTTTCCGGTTGCGGCACGCCGAATAGGCGTTCAATTTCCGGAAATAGTTTTTCCAGTGCGCCACAATCGCGTAGCACCTCAAAAAAACGTGCCGGGCTTTTTTCGCCCAGTGCGCGTTCTGTTTCTGTCCACACCCGCTCGGCCACCAACGCATCCACTTCCCCGGCGTTGCTCATGTCCTGCATCAGCTGCATTGTTTCAGGCGCAATATTAAAGCCGAGATGGGCAAAACGTGCTGCGAAACGTGCGACACGCAAAATGCGTATAGGGTCTTCGCTGAAGGCGGGTGAGACATGGCGTAGCAGCTTGTTTGCCAAATCCTGCTGACCATTAAATGGGTCGATGAGCTGTCCATCGGTGGTTTGTGCGATAGCATTGACGGTAAGGTCACGACGTAACAGATCCTCTTCCAGAGTTACGCCCGGTTCAGCATGTATCGCAAAACCGTGGTAGCCCGGTGCCGTTTTACGTTCAGTGCGTGCCAGGGCGTACTCTTCGCGGGTTTTCGGGTGCAGAAACACCGGGAAATCCTTGCCTACCTGTTTATAACCCTGTGACTTCAATTGTTCTGGCGTAGCACCCACGACTACCCAATCGCGCTCCTTGGGCTCAAAGCCCAATAACGTGTCGCGTACTGCACCACCTACCAAATAGATCTTCATGTCGGTATGTTACCCGTATGAGACTTTTGTTTATACGTTCTGTGTCTATGCGGTACATATTGCTGTTGTGCATGTTGTTGACAGTGAGTGGCTGCGCCATGTTGGGCTACTATGGGCAGTCCATTGGTGGTCAGTGGGAGGTGTGGAACAAAAGCCAGCTCATCGACGAATTACTCGCCGCGCCTGATACGGCTGATCCTTTGCGTGCAAAATTGCAAAGGGTACTGGACATTCGTGATTTCGCCAGCAGTGAGCTGGCTTTGCCGAACAACGACAGCTATCGCAGCTACGCTGATTTGCAGCGGCCTTTTGTGGTGTGGAACGTATTTGCGGCTAAACCGTTTGAGCTAAATCTCAAACGCTGGTGTTTTCCTTTTGCGGGCTGTGTGGGTTATCGAGGTTATTTTGCCCAGGCCGACGCACAGGCCTTTGCGGACCAGCTTGCTGCCGAAGGTCTGGATGTTTACGTCGGCGGCGTGGCCGCTTATTCTACGTTAGGCTGGTTTGATGACCCGTTATTGAACACGGTATTACAGCGTTCTCCAGCGCGCATCGCTGGATTGATTTTTCACGAACTGGCGCACCAGCAACTGTACGTGGAAGGTGATACGGCTTTTAACGAAGGTTTTGCCACTACGGTGCAACTAGAGGGGGTGCGGCGTTGGCTGGAAAAACACGGTAACCAACAGCAACGCCAGGATTATGCACAATTCCAGCAACGTCAGGATGAGTTTGTGGTGCTGGTGACCGATGCGCGAGACCGGCTTAAAGCCTTGTACGCAGAAGCTTTAGGTGAGACAGAAATGCAGACCCGCAAAACGGCGATTCAGGCGGGGTTGCGCCTGCAATACCAACAGCTGAAAAAACAATGGGGCGGTTATGCAGGCTACGATGCCTGGTTTGCGCGGGATTTGAATAATGCGCAACTGGCAGCAGTGACCACGTATCGTGATCATGTGCCGGTTTTTCAGCGTTTGCTGGCTGAGCAGCAGGGTGATATGGCAGCGTTTTACCGGGCCTGTGCGGCGTTGGGGAAGATGCCGGAGGAAGAGCGAAAACAGGTGCTTATTAGTCTCAACTGAGGTTAGGGCATTGATTTTAGGGAGGTTATTAATGCCCTGGAGTAAGGATGAGAATTGAGTAGAGCGTCTTATTTTTTGGTGATAAAAGGGTTAACACGTTTAAATTTTAAAAGTTTTTCTTTAGTCAAAGGTTATGCATCCGGGGCATTCAGGGTCGCTTGATGCCTCTTTTTTTCGGATATTTCATGTGTTTTTTGGTAATTGTAACCATTGTACTCTCTGTTTTTTTGATAGGCTTTATTCATATTATTATCCCCAATTATTTTCGCACAAACGTATTTTGGAATGTTTGGCCGGATGCACTGAAATAATCCGTGTTTTGTCACGTCCTTCGCCTTTTTCGGCACACAAAACGAGGACAGCAGTATAACAAATTGTTTAATTCTATTACCGAATAACCGCAACGTTTCGAGGAGTAGTAACGTTTATGGAGCGGGTTTTCAGTAATGACATTATGGCGCGGGAGAAATCAAAATTAGGGTATTTGTCAGAGGTTGCTGCAAATTTTGAGATCCACTGTGCGTGAAGAGGAGGGAGGCTGGAAATGATAAAAATACAGGATGGTTTTGTGAATTGGCATTTGTCAGCTCAAGTCAATGCGCTTAAAGCTAATCTAATTGTAGTAAAGTATGAGTTTACCAAGGAAAATTATGGCTTATCAAAGTACTAACCCCGCCAGTGGCAAAAGTGTTGCAAATTTTGCAACGTGGACTGGCTCGCAACTTGATGCTGCGCTGACTCAAGTCAGTGCGACAGCACTTGGTTGGGCTGCTACGCCGCTGGCTGAACGTTGTCAGCTATTACATAAACTGGCCACAGTGGTGCGTGCTGAGCAGGAGTCGCTAGCGCAGTTGGTGACGCTGGAGATGGGTAAGCGTATCGCTGAGTCCCGTGCCGAAGTGGAAAAATGTGCGCAGGGCTGCGAGTTTTATGCCGAGCAGGCTTCGGTTTTTCTTGCCGATGAACTCATCGAAACTGATGCAGGTAAAAGCCTGGTGGCCTATCAGCCATTAGGCACGGTGTTGGCAGTAATGCCGTGGAATTTTCCATTGTGGCAGGTGTTCCGGTTTATTGCCCCGACCCTGGCGGCAGGTAATACCGGTTTACTTAAACATGCCTCTAATGTGCCGCAGTGTGCGTTGGCCATCGAGCGTTTGGTGCGTGAGGCCGGATTCCCCGAGGGAGTATTTCGCACATTGATGATCGATGCTCGAGAGGTGGCCGAGGTGATTGCTGATCCACGGGTACAGGCCGTTACACTTACCGGTAGTGAACCCGCAGGGCGTGCAGTTGCTGCTGTGGCTGGCGAGCATCTGAAAAAATCCGTGCTGGAGCTGGGTGGCGCAGATGCCTTTGTGGTGCTGGAGGATGCGGATCTTGATTTGGCTGTGCAACAGGCGGTGGCGTCACGCTTTCTCAACTGCGGGCAGAGTTGTATCGCCGCCAAACGTTTTATTGTGGTGGATGCTATTGCTGATGAGTTTGTGGCGCGTTTTGTTGATGCGGTGGGGCGGCTGCATCCGGGTAATCCCGTCGATGAAAAAACGACGTTGGCACCTATGGCGCGGGTTGATTTACGCGATGAATTGCATGACCAAGTGCTGGCGAGTATTGCTGCGGGTGCAGTGGTGTTGGTCGGCGGTGAGCCTGTGGCAGGCCCCGGTGCCTTTTATGCTGCGACGATCCTGGATCAGGTTATGCCAGGGACTGTCGCTTATGAACAGGAGTTGTTTGGTCCGGTGGCGGCAGTGATTCGTGTTGCCGATGAAGCGGAGGCGCTGACGGTGAGCAATGCTTCACGTTTTGGTCTGGGCGGTAGCGTGTGGACACAGAACACTGCGCGTGGTGAACAGTTTGCGCGGCAGATGCAATGTGGTTCAGCTTTTGTGAATGGCATGGTGAAAAGTGATCCACGTTTGCCTTTCGGTGGTATTAAAGCTTCGGGTTACGGGCGGGAGTTATCGCAACATGGTTTGCGTGAATTTGTGAATACAAAAACGTTGTGGGTGAAATAATCCTGAATGGGTCCATTGAATCGTAACGAAGAGTGGCTATGACGCTGAAGATGAGAGGTTTTTTTGGAATATTTTAGATTCTGTGCCGTAGATGTTCATTGCAGGTTCATTTGATGAATTTAAGATAATCAGAGGTTCCTGAAGTAATCAACATGATGCAAGACAATCAGCCAAGTAGCGCCGTACAATCCCCACCGACGATTGAAATGCCAGTGCTGACCCGCACTGAATTTCTGCGTAAATTTCGCATACTCATTGTCCTTGCCTGGACTATGCCACTGGTGTTTGGTCTGTCATTTCTGTTGTATATCGAAATGTTGACCGTGCCGCAGATGATGGCAGTTCTTGGCTCCCTGCCTCAACCCAGCTTCGATATATTATCGCTAATATTAGCCGTGTGGTATTTCCAGCGTTGTGTATCTTCTGTGGCTGATTATGTGGGGGCGGAAGATTTTCAACAGCGGGGAAAACTGGCCGATGCCGCCTTGGAGCAGGTGCGTAACTTCCCACGATATTTTTGGAGTGTTTTTCTAGCGTATGTATTCATTGCGCCGGTGACGGTGATTTACAGCGCAGAATGGTACAGCGATTTTGTGGCCCAGCCTGTGGACTGGTTTCGCATTATTCTGGTGGCGCTGATGGTGTCCATTATGGTGGGTCTGCCGATTTTTTTTAAATTATTCGATTTGTTTGGTCAGGCGTTGCAATCCATGCGGCTGGAGCGGCCTGTTATCACCATCCGTACCCGGGTGTTTTTGATTGCCTCACTGGTGCCGCTGTTGGTGGGTATCACGCTGGTGCAGTATTACTGGGCACGTATCGATTATTTTACGTCAGAGACTTTTGTTGTCTGGCTGGTTTTGCAGGCTTTGGTTTTGATTGGCGCACAGATTTTTATGCGCAGTTTTTCTCAGTCACTACAACCGCTGGAAGCGACGGCCAGAGAAGCGGCTACTTTACTTGTACGTAAGCCTGATTTACGAGGGTGCTCTACGGATGAGCTGGGTGTGTTTGCCGGACAGTATCAGGGCTTGTTGGAACATTCTTATCAACAGGGCAAAATTCTTGAGGTCGGTAATCAAGTGTTGCGCAATGTGAATACGGCGAGCAGCATGGGTGAATCTTACGATAATATGGTGAAAGTTTGTGCCCAGGTGCTGGATGTGGATGTTGCCTATTTGCTGTTACAGGGCAAAGTTCCGGAGGAGTTGATCGTTGTTTCCGTGACGGGAGCGACCTATTGTGCCGAGGGACATTTTCGATTGTCGCGGGATGAATCTTCGTTGCTAGTGGCAACTTTTAATGAGGGGCATCTGGTTGAGGCCACCGATGCCGCAGAAGATTGCCGGGTCAGTCAGCGTCTTGTCAAACAGTATGGCATTACCTCTCTCATTGCCGCACCGCTGATCGTGGAAGGCGAAGTGATTGGCTCAATTGCTGCCAGTACCAATGGGCGGGTACGGCATTTTACCTCACAAGATCACGATAGGCTGAATTTGTTGGTGCGTGAGGTAGCGGTCGTGGTGTATACCCGGCTGTTGGAAGAAAAACGTCAGCAGGCAGAACGGTTGTACCAGGAGACGCACCAACTGGCGAAAGTCATCCAGCAATCTGTCAGTGATGGTGTGATTACCACGGATACTAATGGCCAGATAGTCTCTCTCAATCCGGTGGCTGAACAGTTTACCGGCTGGACTTCGCAGGAAGCGTTGGGCCATGCCGTGGAGCAGGTACTGCTTTTGGGGGATGAAGACAGTACATTATTGGTGAACCCGGTAATGTTGTGCCTGAAAACAGGGGAGGACGTCACCTTGCCGGGCTCGGTAGTGTTGCGCAATGGCAACAAAGAGTTTGCCGTGGAGTTGAGTGTGGCACTGATTCGTGAAGTCGATAAGCAGGTGAGTGGTGTGGCGCTTACCTTTCGTGACACCACAGATCTGAGCATGATGGCAGGCCGTCTGTCGTATCAGGCCAGCCACGATGCGCTGACTGGTCTGCTTAACCGTCACGAATTTGAAGCACGGCTGGAACGGGCTATGGTCAGGTGTGCGCAGGATGGTCGTGAACACGCCCTGTGCCATTTGGATCTGGATAAATTCAAAGTGGTGAACAGTACTTGTGGGCATGTAGCCGGTGACGAATTGCTCAAGCAGCTTGGTGCGCGGTTCCGCGCTATTTTACGAGAAGAAGACAGTGTTGCGCGTTTGGGAGGGGATGAATTTGGTCTGTTGCTGGAATATTGCTCACTGGCGCAGGCAAAAGAAATCGCAGGCAAAATCCTCAAAATGGTGGAAAATTTTCGTTTCACTTGGCAGGAAAAGTCTTTCACCGTAGGAGTGAGTCTGGGTCTGGTCTCCATCAATGCGCAGAGTGGTAGCCTCACCGATGTGCTGAGTGCCGCCGATTCGGCCTGTTACGTGGCCAAGGATCAAGGCCACAATCATTTGCATGTCTTCGTGCAGGATGATCTGGAATTGACTCGTCACAAGGGTGAAATGCAATGGCTGCAACATATTCGCGAAGCGTTGGATAATGACTATTTTCAGCTGTACCACCAGCGTATTTTGCCGCTTTCCGAAACAGGTAATACCGATTATGGTTACAGTGAAATTTTATTACGTCTGCAACGTGAAGACGGCGAGATCATCACTCCCAACCTGTTTCTGCCTGCCGCTGAACGTTACCATCTGATGTCTGCCATCGATCGCTGGGTGGTGTCTCACGCTTTGGCACTGTTGGGCAGGCAGGCTGCGCAACGCGTGTCGTACTCGATTAATCTTTCTGCACAATCGCTGTGCGAAGAGCGTTTTCTGGAATTTGTGCTGGCAGAATTGACGGCAAGTGCTGTGGCACCCGAACGGGTGTGTTTTGAAATCACCGAAACGGCCGTGATTGCCAATCTGACCCGCGCTATGCGTTTTATCACGGAACTGAAGAAGCGGGGTTGTCGCTTTGCGCTGGACGATTTTGGTAGTGGCTTGAGTTCTTTTAGTTACCTCAAAAATCTACCGGTGGATTACCTGAAAATTGATGGTGTATTTATCAAAGACATTGATAAAAATCCCATTGATTACGCCATGGTGGAAGCTATTAACCAGATTGGTCACGTCATGGGCATCAAAACCGTGGCGGAGTTTGTGACCACAAGCGAAGCGATGCAGGCGGTGCAAGCTATCGGTGTGGATTTTGGGCAGGGGTCTCACATCGCCAGACCAATGCCAATGATGCTTGATGGCAATGTACCCACTGATGAGCAAGGCTCCCTGTAGCTGCTGCTCTAACGACCGTCACTGCTTCCCATGGATCTGTTAATTGTTTACGCGGCATTGGGTGTCTTTGCCGGTATTATGGCGGGTCTGCTGGGTGTGGGTGGCGGATTGGTGATCGTGCCGGTGCTGGTGATGCTTTGGCAGGCCGATGGCCTTGGTGGTTCACAAATGGTGCAATTGGCTGTTGGTACCTCGCTGGCGGTCATCGTGTTTACCTCCTTGTCTTCTGTTCGCGCACATCATCAACGTGGCAGTGTTTTGTGGCCGGTATTTTGGCGGTTGACGCCGGGTATTCTGCTAGGAGCCGGACTCGGTGCGACATTGGCGTCTGCTATGCCGCAGGCGACACTTAAAATGGTGTTTGGTGTATTTGAGTTGTTAGTGGCGGCACAGATGCTGCTGAGCCTGCGGCCGTCGGCAGATGGGCCCACAGGTTTGCCCGGCTCGCTGGGCATGGGTTTGGCCGGTGGTGTGATCGGTGCCGTATCTGCACTGGTGGGTATTGGTGGAGGTACCCTGACCGTACCTTTTCTTGACGCCTGTAAGTTGCACATGCAAAAGGCTGTGGGCACTTCGGCTGCTTGCGGCCTGCCCATTGCCGTGAGCGGAGCGTTGAGTTACGTGCTGCTGGGATGGGGCAATGCACAACTGCCCACGAATTCTGCTGGTTTTGTGTATGGTCCGGCATTGGTCGGGATTGCCATGACCAGCATGCTGTTCGCTCCCTTGGGAGCTTCTTTGGCCCACCGTCTGCCGACATTGGTTCTGAAAAAAATCTTCGCCGGTTTTCTCGCCTTGCTGGGTATCTGGATGCTGGGTTCGCAATAGTTGTCTTGAGACCTTGGTCACACTGTTTCTGTGTACTGCTCCGATACATCGAATGAAGCAAAAATGCTTCATTGAAATCTGCAGTGAACGAGAGAGACTCCCATGAAACACAAAAATCTGATTATTCGTGCCGCAGTGTTGTTGGCCATGCTGGTGTTTACAGTGATCTTCACTCCTGTGCATTCACAAGGAAAAAGCACTTATAACGCGGGTTTGCTAGCTTCTGAAGCAGGTGACTACGCTGCTGCCGTGGTGGCATGGCAGCCACTGGCCAGCCAGGGGGATGCTGCCGCCCAGTTTAATCTGGCACTGATGTATCACCGTGGGCTTGGGGTGGCATCGGATGAGCAAAAGGCTGTGCAGTGGTACCAAAAGTCAGCAACCAATGGCTATGCCAAGGCGCAGGAATTTCTGGCTGCGGCCTATCGTGAAGGTTGGTTTGGTCTGGAAAAAGATCCACAGAAGGCCGAATACTGGGCCCAACAGCTTAAAAATAACGGTTTTTAAACAGTGATGCATAAATACTCCCCTAGGAGCCGTCTGTCGTAATATTTCCACTTAAAGGCAGTCAGTTATCAAAAAACCGCAACGACATTGTCGTTGCGGTTTTTTTGTATTGTTGACGTAAAATGATGCCTTGTATCAAAATTGATCATAAATGCAGCAAAAATCCGTATAGTGTATTCTTTATTGTCTGGCAGGTAATAGCTTATTGCCATACCCAGTGCAGGGTAATGGATGTTTTTAAGGGTTCGCACCGTCGACGAACCAGGGGGAGATATGATGAAAAAATATATCAGTGTGACAACAAATTCAAATATGACACATATCGCTATGCGTTGGTGTGTATCGGTTGCTATGGCGTGGACTTTGCTGGCCTGCGCGGGCAACTCAAATCTGAATGATGAGGCAGACGCCAATGGTGTGCCAGCTTGGGTAGGTGAAGGCAGCGTTATTCGTATATCTAAAGACGAGAGGCGGTTTCACGGTGTGGGTTCTGCACCCATGCTGGGTGATTTTTCGCTGCAAACATCCACCGCCGATAATCGTGCGCGTAGCGAAATCAACCGTATTCTGGCTTCCTATGTGGAAATCGTTTCGCGTGACTTCATTGCCTCGGGTGATGCTGACGAAAGTGGTTTTAACAATCAGCATGTGGCGCAGCAAATGGATCAGCTAGCGAATATTGACTTAACGGGTATCCAGGTTATCGGGCGCTGGACGGACAAACAAAACAAGGTTGTTTACTCAATTGCTGAAGTCAATATGCAGCAGGTACGTGAAGCCATCAAATCGTCCGAGTCACTGCATCCCGGTTTGCGCAAATTTATCAAGACGGAAGGCGACAGCATTTTTGATCGCATTGCTACGACGGAAAAATAAATATACAAGCCGTTACACGCAAAAAGCCAGGCACTTCAAGCCTGGCTTTTTTAATAACTTATTTTTATAGAGTTTACCAGAGGGGAACGTGAACATTGATTTTCGTGACAATTCAGTGAGTGATTTTTTAGTCGTTATTATATTGATTGTTTTTTTGCTAATCAGTGGTTGTGCATCACAGGAAAACGCTGACACAACAATACAGCCTGATTGGGTCATTGGCAGCAGCCAAAAGTACACCGCTGCACAGTATTACCTAGGTAAAGGGCAGGCTCCAACGCTGGATGTGGCGACAAAAAATGCACGTATTGCATTGGCAGACTTATTGCCTGACCTAACGGGAAATGCGCCATTAGCCGCACTGGATACACTTGTGCAACAAGCTGAAGTGATGGATGTTTGGCGTGATAACGAAACCCGTCAACATCATGCACTGGTAGTGTTGGAGCGCGCTGCCATAACAGACGCACTGCGTGAGCAGTTGACGATGTTGGATGCCAGGACACGTCAGCTTATTGATTCTGCGACACAGGGAATGGCTCCATTATTACAAATTAAAGCGACTCACGATGCCCTGGCCACGCAGCAACCCCGTGCCGATTTGTTGCGAGCCCTGCGGGTTTTGGGTGTTGATGTTTTGGCTGATACTACGGTGTGGTCGGTCATCGAAATGCAGGTGCATCTCAAATCGTTATTAAGCAGTATTGATGTGGCACCACGAATGAGTGCGGATAGCCAATTGGGTTCGGCTGTCGCGCGTGCTTTGGACGCAGCGGGTTATTTGTCAAAACGAACGCAGCCCAGTTATGTATTGAACACCACACTGCAACGTTCAGGCATGAAATGGGAACAAGGCCGGTTTGTCGAAAATGGTATGCTGAGCGTGGAGCTGCTCGACAGGCAACAACAGGTCGTGGGCAAGGCACAGTGGCCTCTTAGGGCGCAAGCATGGGAACGCGCGATGCTGGAAAAAGAATTGATGAATGAAGTAACAAATACCCTGCGAGAAGAAATGGCGGAAACCGTATTGGGTTTGCAGGCAAAGTAAGAATAAAAACTAAACTATTACAAACATTATGGTGGGTATGTGTGGCATTAAAACCAACAATATTTAAATTCAAAATTGCATTATCTGACCTTGATCGAAATTATTATGACGCACTTGATTTAACCATTGCCCAACATCCTTCTGAAACTATCGAACGAATGATGGTTCGTGTTTTGGTCTTTTGCATTAATGCGCAAGAGTGTTTGGAATTTACCAAAGGGCTTAGCGCTGTAGAAGAACCTGATATATGGCTTCGATCGCTGGATGAGCAAATGATGTTATGGCTCGATGTTGGTGAACCGACTGTTGAGCGGGTTAAAAAGGCAACGCGACTTTCACCGATGGTTAAAATCTATAGTTTCAATACAAAGTCGGATGTCTGGTGGGATCAGGGGCGGGAAAAGTTCGAGAGATTGAAAGCCTCTATTTTCCGGTTTCAGTGGGAAAATATTCAATCATTGGCCGCGTTACAGCAGCGTACAATGAGTGTTTCCATTACCATTACCGGCGATTCTGCTTACATTGCAGCGGAATCCGGAGAGTGTGAGGTGTCCTGGGTAGCGCTACAAACTAGGTGATATATACCCGTGGCGTTTGAAATTTAGACTTTTAGCGTGCGTCATACTCATTCCATGGCAGGGGCCTGCCCGAGAAGAAGAGGGCAGGCAATAAATCCTAAATCTCAAACGCCACGGTATAGATCCAAAGCGATTAGTCCTGTAGAGAGGGCACGTTTCCCGTGCCTTCTCCCATAATAATTTTAAAACGGTAACTCAGCTCCCGGTGCCTGCGCCGTCAGCAACTTGCGGAAACCTTCCTGAATCCGTGCCAACGCAGCTTCATTAGTCGCCTCAAAACGAAACACCAAACAAGGCGTGGTGTTAGATGCACGCACCAGCCCAAAGCCATCGTCAAAATCTACGCGCAGTCCATCAATAGTTGTAATTTCAGCATTGGGGAAATCCGCTGCGGCAACCAGTTTTTCCACTAGCGGATGATTTTCACCTTCTGCGGTCGTCAGCTGTAATTCCGGTGTGTTGATGTTGTCGGGCAGGGCGTTGAAAATATCGTCCGCCGGACGGCCATCTTTGGCGAGTATTTCCAGCAGTCGCGCTGCGGTATAAGTCGCGTCGTCGAAACCGTACCAGCGTTCTTTGAAAAAGATGTGGCCACTCATTTCCCCCGCCAGTTCTGCACCGCTTTCCTTAAGTTTGGCTTTGATGAAACTGTGGCCGGTTTTCCACATGGTGGCTTTGCCACCTGCCTGTTCAATAATTTTGTGCAGATTGGTGGTGCATTTGATGTCGTAAATAATCTCTGCGCCCGGGTTGCGTGATAATACGTCCTGCGCGTACAGCATCATTTGTCGATCAGCCCAGATGACATTACCAGTAGGAGTGAGTACACCGAGGCGGTCGCCGTCGCCGTCGAAGGCGAGGCCGATGTCGGCTTGTTGTTCGGCCAGCGCCTGCTTTAGGTCTAGCAGGTTTTCCGGTTTGCTGGGGTCGGGGTGATGGTTGGGGAAGTTACCGTCCACTTCGCAGAAAAGTTCGCTAACATCACAGCCTAGTGCGCGTAATAGTTGTGGTGCGACACCGCCCGCGACGCCGTTGCCGCAATCAATGATGACTTTCATGGGTTTGGCCAGTTTGACGTCGCTGGTAATGCGCTCTATGTATTGTGCCACCACGTCGGCTTTGTCCACTGAACCGGAACCTTCGCTTAGCATGCCGGATTCGATGCGTTTGTGCAGTTGCTGAATGTCGGGGCCAGACAAAGTGGTGCCGCCTAGCACCATTTTCAGGCCATTGTATTCCGGGGGATTGTGGCTACCGGTGATCATGATGCCGGAGCCGCTGCCCAGTTCATAGGCGGCGTAATAAAGGACGGGTGTGGGTGCCATGCCAAGGTCAGTGACATCGCGCCCGGCTTCAGTGAGTCCGCGTGTCAGTGCTGCAATTAATTTTGGTCCGGAGAGGCGGCCGTCACGCGCCACGTAAATATGCTGTTCGCCGCGCGCTTCGGCTTCTGCACCCAGGGCGCGGCCGATCCAGTACACCGCATCCTCAGTAAGGGTTTTGTCGACAATGCCGCGCACGTCGTAGGCTTTGAAAATACTGGTATCGAGTTGGGGGTGTTGGTTCATGGTGTGTTTCGCTATGTCTCAGTTGTTAAATAATAGGTGGGTGGGCGGAAAATTCCGAAGAATATCAGGTTCGTTTGACGATTCCACATTTCATTTTGCGATATCAGTCGACATTGAGTGCGGCGCGTAATGTTGCCTGACTCAAGTGTGGTGCAAACAACTCAACAAACTCGAAAATAAACCGACGCAGATAGCTGCCGCGACGGAGGCCCACCCAAGTGGTGCTGGCCGGAAACAGGTGGGCGATGTCGATGCGACGCAGCCCGCTGTCACGTTGTGGTTCAAAGGCGACATCGGCCAGCAGCCCGATGCCTAGACCGAGTTCCACGTAAGTTTTGATGACATCGGCGTCCAGCGCGGTGAGGACAATTTTTGGCTGTAGTCCAGCGGATTGAAAGGCAGCGTTGAGTCGGCTGCGTCCAGCAAAGGCAAAATCGTAGGTGACGATGGGATGTTCAGCCAAATCTTGCAAGGTAAGGGGAGTGGTTTTTTCCAATAGCGGATGATCCGGTACCACCACCACACAGTGATGCCAGGGGTAACAGGGCAGGGTAATGAGCCCGTCGGCGGCAGAAACGGCCTCGGTGGCGATCACGATATCAGCTTCACCGCGTAGAGTTCTGTCACAAATCTGCGTTGGGTTACCCTGTCGTAGTTGCAAGGTAACATCGGGAAAACGTTGACGAAATTTTTGGATCACTGGCGGCAGCACGTAGCGTGCCTGAGTATGGGTAGTGGCCAGTGTCAGGGTGCCGCGTGATTGGTCACTGTAGTCAGCGCCGATGTGGCTAATGTTTTCCGCTTCACGCAACATGCGGCGTGCGGTACGGATGATCTCGTTGCCAGGTTCGGTCACGGCGGTGAGCCGTTTGCCCTCGCGGGCGAAGATAGGCACACCGAGCTCTGTTTCCAGCAAGCGTATCTGTTTGCTCACACCCGGTTGTGACGTGTACATAGCTGCTGCCGCTTCGGTGATGTTGAGGTGGTGGTCTACCACTTCGCAGATGCAGCGTAATTGGTGCAATTTCATAGCGGCTTCCACCGTTTCCATTGCGGTCGAGTTGGCTTTATTAGCAGCGTACATCGTCGTGATTTTGCTGCTTGGGCACTCGAATTTTTGTCTGGAATCATTTTGGCTGCATCCATTTATAACCTAAGTGTCTTTATAAAGGCATTTTTATTCTTTTTCAACCTATTGTTGGATTGTTATTGTTTGTGCCCATTCGAAAGGAATGCGCGTTCATGGATGTTTTTTTTGTTATTTCAGGTTTTGGCGTAGGCATTCTGGTTGGCCTCACCGGGGTAGGTGGTGGTGCGTTGATGACGCCGCTACTGATTTTTGGTTTTGGCATTGCACCTGCCATAGCAGTGGGTACCGATTTGATGTTTGCCGCCATTACCAAGGCCAATGGTGTTTGGGTACATGCCCGCCAGCATTCGGTGGAATGGCGCGTTGTGCGGTGGATGCTGCTGGGTAGTTTGCCAGCCTCCCTGATCACGTTGCTGGTATTGCGACAGGTGGATTTGCAGACCAGCGTGGCTCAGGACGTGATGACTACCACCTTGGGTTTGGCGCTGATCGTTAGTGCTGGTGCCTTGATATTTCGACACCGTCTGGCGCAAGACGACACCGGCTTTGCGCATGACGAGAAGGAGCGCAAAACCAAGATTGCCACAGTGGTGACCGGTGTGGTGCTTGGAGCGCTGGTGACATTGACCTCGGTGGGAGCGGGTGCGTTAGGGGCAGCAGTGCTGTTCTGGCTCTATCCGCGTATGAAAGCGGTGCGAGTGGTGGGCACAGACCTTGCCCATGCCGTGCCGCTGGCGACGGTTGCTGGCCTCGGTCATTGGCACTTGGGCACGGTGGATTGGACTCTGTTGGGCAGTCTGCTGATTGGTTCGTTGCCTGGCATTTATATTGGCAGTCGGCTCAGTGCGCGTGTGCCGGAAATCTGGTTGCGCTCGGTACTCGCCATCCTGCTGTTGGGAATTGGTGTGCGTTTGGTCGCTGTGGCTTAAACATCTAAGCATCGTGGTTGTGGAATTTAGTCTTTATGGGAGAAAGAAAAATGACAATGGCAAAAAATGAGCAATGGATAGAAGCCACGGAGCTGACACAGTATCGCCAGGGGGTGCAGGATGTTTTGTCGGGCGAACTTGATGAAACTCGCTTTCAGGCGCTCCGATTGCAGCAGGGTATTTACGGTCAGCGTCAGGAAGGCGTCAATATGGTGCGTATTAAATTGCCAGGCGGTGTGCTGTCAGCGAGTCAATTGGGCGTTGTCGCCGATGTGTTAGATAACTACTCAGAGTTAGATATTGCCAGTGTGACCACGCGGCAGGACATTCAACTGCATAGTATTCCTCTGGGTGACACCCCTGATGCGCTGGAAAAGCTGGCCGCACAGGGGCTGACTTCGAGGGAAGCTTGCGGTAACACCGTGCGCAATATTACCGCCTGCCCACTGGCGGGTGTGTGCCCCTGTGAACATAGTGATGTGCAGCCTGTGGTGGATGCCGTGGCGCAACGTTTTTTGCGGCACCCGTTGACCCAACATTTACCGCGTAAATTCAAAATGAGTTTTTCCGGTTGTGAGGCTGATTGCGCACAGGGACTGTTTCACGATCTGGCCGTTATTGCCGTAAAACGTGACGGTGTCTTTGGTTACAAAGTATTGGCAGCGGGCGGTCTTGGCCACAAGCCTCGTCCTGCCATTACTTTGGAAGAATTTGTTGAAGAGTCGGAACTGTTGCCAGTGATCGAAGCAGTGCTGGCACTGCATCATCGTTATTCAGACCGCAAACGCCGCGCCCGGGCGCGTATGAAGTTTTTGCTGGAAAAGTTGGGTGAAACGGAATTTGTTAAAAAATATCACGAAGAATTGCGACGTACTCAACAGGTATATGCCAGTGATGCTTTGCCTGCGGCAAACTGGGTAACAGCAGATGAAACGGTGAAATCCAAAATTTCCGCCACAGGTGCGCCGCGTGATGCCTTGCAACAGCGACAAACCGGGCTTTATGTGTACCCGGTGAGTTTGCCGCTGGGGGATTTGGGTGTGGCACAAATGCATGGCCTAGTGGCATTGGCTGAGCAATACGACGCTGTGGAAATGCGTGTCACTCAGGACCAGAACCTGATGTTGTTGAACATCCCTCAAGATGGCTTACAGGCTGTAAAAGACGGTCTACGCCTATTGGACTTGAGTGTGCCTGCTGCGGGTGATGACGTGGTGGCTTGTCCCGGTACCTGGACGTGTCGCCTGGGCATTACTGCCTCGCGACTGGTGTGTTCAGAACTGAGTGGTGGTGAAAGTGATCTGCGTATTCGTGTCAGTGGCTGTCACAACGGCTGTGCGCAACCCTACGTGGGTGATATCGGTATGCACGGTGAAGGGCGTCGAATCAATGGAAAACTGATTCCACATTATCGTTTACATTTTGGTGGCGATGGCCGCAACGGCGGCGAGATTGCCGTGCGGGGTCCTGAAGTGCCTGTGCGCATGGCACCCGCAGCGGTAAAACGCGTCAATCGTGAATATGAGCGTACACGCCAGGCTGAAGAAAGTTTTCGTGTCTGGGCACAACGTCAGGAAGAAAATTATTTCACTAAATTGCTACAAGATCTGACAGTAATCGGCGGCCCGGATAGTGAGTGGCTGTCAAAAGATTTTGGCGAAACAGAGGATTTCCGCGTACTGGCATTAGGGGGTGGTGAATGTATGGGTGCAAAACATGACTCAGTGTCGGCAAACTTTTCCGAAGCAGCGCATGAGCGAGAATATCGCAGGGTGTTTCAACTAGCGAAAAAAGAAGATCAGGCGTTGGATTGTGCTGAAGCGATTGCACGCTTGGTGGCACAAGCATTGCTGCATGCTGGAGGCGAAAATGTTGTACCGGACGATCTGTCCGAGCTTACAGGGAAAATCGAAAAACAAACCGATGCGACGCAGCATATTGCCGAATCACTCATTGTATTTATCGAAGAAATACAAAAACTGCGCGCTGACTTTGATGATAGTCGTTTTGAAAAATTGGCAAATGCGCAAGATTTGTGGACCGTGTTAGTGGCAAAAGCCTGTGAATCAGTGGACATGCAATTGGATGTGCAAGCATCGCTGCCGGAAGTGACACAATTGATAGCAATGGCTGAGGAAAAGTTACAGGCGTCTGCTTAGAGACGTTTGTTTCAGGTAATATTTAATTAAGGAGAAAGGAAATGTTGGTGGATAAGAAAGTAAAATCAGTCGTCTCTTTGTTGAATAATATTCAACGGGACTATGTACCGGCTGCGCTAGCCAGCAGTTTCAGCATTGAAGATATGCTATTGCTGGACCTCATCAGTAAGCATGCGCCGGAAATCAATGTATTCACTTTGGATACCGGGCGGTTGCCAGCAGAAACCTATAACTTGATGCAAAAAACTCACGAGCGTTATGGCCCTGTGATGGAAGTTTATGCACCGGATTGTTCTGCGCTTGAGGAATATGTGCAGTCGCAAGGCCCCAATGCTTTTTACGATAGTGTCGAGCAACGTAAGCAATGCTGCGCCATGCGGAAACTGGCACCATTGAAACGGGCATTGTCCACACGCGAAGCCTGGATTACCGGGTTACGCAAAGAGCAGTCGGTCACTCGTACCGAGTTACAACGCATGGAATGGGATGAAGCACATGGCATTCCCAAGTTCAATCCCCTGCTGGATTGGAGTGAAAAGGAAGTCTGGGCTTACATCCATGAGTATGATGTGCCCTTCAATGAATTATATACAAAAGGATATTCAAGCATCGGCTGTGCGCCATGCACACGGGCAATTGCCGAAAAAGAGGATATTCGTGCCGGACGCTGGTGGTGGGAAAACCCGGAAAGCAAGGAATGTGGTTTGCATGTGCGTCCAAAAGAAACTGCCAATGCATAGTTGGATGTCATTGTAGTGTGGTTGTAAAACAACACATTTTGTGCTGAATGGGCTTACTCCCTGTAAGCATTGTATGCACCAATACGCATCAGCAGGTTAAGCGGGTATTTGTTACCACACTTGCTGGTGCTGGACGGTTTTCTTTAAAGAAAACAGGAAGGCGAGCATTACCTAATGCTAGAGGGGGCGGTAGGAAATCCAAACGACATAGAGCGAGAAAAGAAAATGGCCTTATGATTGTAATAAATACCTCACCCTTTTGGGCAGAGTATGTCTATTGTCTTCAGCTTTTATCTTAACGCAGAAAAATACATTCGAGCTGTTCTGAAAGTAATCCAGCCCCTATTTTTTTAGATAATTTTCCGGTGAGGAATCGAATACCGCATTATACAGCCACCTAGGGATTTGGCTCTGGTTATTATTAACTGTATTCAATAATGCATGCTGGACAACCCTGTCAGTATAAACCGTGCTTTCATTTACAGCTTCTTTGAAGAGAGCATCAATCTCTTCATTATGGTTTGTGCTATGAGCTTCATGGTTTGTATTATGAGCTCCATTTTTTACTCTATTTCCACAATCTATAATATCCATATATTTAATCCTTGTCCTTTTTCTGTTTACTTTTCCCATTTTATTTAAACCTTACGCTGTATCAGTGTAGTCGATTTCCTTAGAAATATTTGATAGCCGAGTATAGAATTTAATCCTTACTAAGAATGATTTTATTGCTTCAACCCAGTAATATTCTGTTAACTCATCTGAATAAGCAGAAAAAAAATCTGGAATATCTGTATCAATTGATAAAATACCGCAAAATTCTTCTCCGCTTTTACCATCAGTATCAGTTATCGGGTGACACATAATAGACTTTATTAATATCTTGTCTTTTTCCTTAAGGTATTGAAATCCATAGGTATTATTTTTTTTGCCTTCATTTGTTTTAGCCATGTAGCTTTCTACGTTTGAAATTACCACCGTTCTATCTGTTTCCAAGCAATGGCCAGCTAAAGTAGTACCAGTTCTGCCTTTATTTTTAGTAAATTTAATTTGTAGCTCGGGTGAGTTTACGCTACTTGAAACTGCACGATACATTAATTCGCACTGTTTACTGCCAATTTGAGGGGCAAGTGATGCCCTAAAGCTTGGGTTTATTTTTTGTTTTTTCGCTTCGGGAAGATTGGAAAGGTATGACACAAGCCCTTTTAATATTTGTTCGATTCCAGCAGGGCTGGCAAAAAAACCGTCAATATAGCGCTTTGCTCCAATATCATCGTTAGGGCTTAGCAACCTAACAAGTTCTTTATTTCTTGATTGAGGTATTTTATCTAATATTTTTTGCTTTAAGTTTGCGCTCTTAAGCTCATCTTGAACAGTCGTCATTACTAATGCTCGATTTAGCTCAGTGTGATAATCACGCCACAAGAGCAGAGCAAGCCAGACTATGGTAAGAGCGCTGATGCCAAAGATATGTAAACTTTGATGTTCTGAATTGGGGGGAATGTCAAGTATGTAAGATCCCCACCATCCTAAGGCTACAGGGATGGGAAATGCTAATGTTGTGCGAAGAAGCCTTTTCCGAAAACTCCAATTAACACTATCGATATTAATGCTCACTGAATAATCACTCCGTTGATTATACTTTATATTTTTTAGTTAATACCTCACCATAAAACAGAGACAACATTTATCGCGAACGGATGGATGGTAATCCAAAGTTATCGTGCGCGCCAATATTATTTGGGCTCAATTTCCATTTCGAGTATTAATTTTTCAATAGTTTTGGAGGCAAATTTTAGTAACAGTTTTCCTCATTTGCGCACATTATGTACATGCTAGGGAAAACAAAGCACAATCAATAGAGCCAGATAAATTGATTCTTCGTGTTGTCGATGTTATTTAAAGCTCTTTGATGTGGAAAGCTAAGGGCTCGGTTACCTCGGCTAAATCTACCCAACATCCCACAGCATGTTGTACAACATGTAAGTAACAAACAAGCATATCTCATTCAGCGCAATGATTGCGCGGTTTATCTGGATAAGCTTAAGTTCTACAGTAAAAAATATAAAATTTTGCTACATAGCTACATAGCTACGTGCTGATGACATCAGAAACAGAGTGTGGTGTGAGGCAATTAATGCAATCACTAGAGCGTTATTATGTTCGTTATATTAATCAATATCTATGATAGAGCCGGTACCTTGTGGGAAGGGTGATATTTTGGGGTCAGGCCTGCATATTTACATTAATTTTGCTCGATGTGTCGCTGGGTGGCACTGTCCCCATTAGGGAGTGTGCGTCAAACCGGGGTAGGTTTACATTGTCCCCGTTTCTTTTTCATTCAGCATACATGCCGCCGACTTTTGCCTGCCGCTTAGCATGGCGTTAGCATTTAAAGGCAAGTTGTGCATAGAATAGAATTCAATAGATTATTGCTTAACTTAATGATATTGGTAGCGTCTCCTTATTCTCGTTGGATTGCCGCAGAGCAAGGTGTTATGCCTTAAAAAATGGCTCTTCAGCAGAATCTGTGGGTAAACTTTGGTTCAGGTAAACCACCTAACGTATGATATAGCGCTATTTCGGCTGTTCTGAAGGTTCTAAAGCCATAGGCTTTTCTGATGGTCAGTTTTGCTT